>ERZ773109.831-NODE-831-length-18410-cov-4.239553_pt1 | contig 18410 bp, 38 predicted proteins | sample MGYA00580569_ERZ773109 | MGnify/ENA primary metagenome ERZ773109 (study PRJEB29015, sample SAMEA2737852) | human gut metagenome | biome: human gut; feature: human-associated habitat; material: faeces | place: China | collected 2012 ...
GCTCACTTGGTGATTACCTTGGTTTGCCTACGACTATTTTTTGCACTCATAAACAAACTTGTCTATTTCCATATCTAAAAAAATAGAACACATTTCTTCACCACAATTGGGGCACTTTAATTTAAAGAATTCTTTTATTTTCTTAAACATCAAATCCACCCCGATTCCTTACATTGTTGGTTAATTGCTTTAAGCATATCCATATACATTATTGTGCTACCTTGTGGTTGATTGTCATTATATTCTTCGTATTCTTCTATAATAATTCGTTTAAATATCATATCGAAAGTAAGTATTGTAATATATCCCCCATCATCTCTTTTATAGGATAAACATAGTGCGTTTTTAATTAGTTCAAATCTTGCTTCCTCGAACATTTCTTTAGCGGTCATCAATATCACTCCAATCTAAAACTTGTCGACACTCTAAGCAACATTTGTTTTTTATTTGATAGTCATAATCAAAATTATAAGGCAGAGGCACTCCGCAATTAGGATAATTATAAAAAAACTTCTTCTTTATCCCATTTTTCCTCTGGCTCACAATGAATTCAGGTACCGCTTTATCAACTAATTCTTGCAAAGTATCAAAATCTTCACTATATAAATTTTTATATGCTTCATAACCAATTTGTCTAACAAGTGTATTAACTATATTAGATTTTGCTTCCTGATATTTTGAATCACTCATACTTCCACCTCATTATTTTATATTTCCAACTCTTAACGGGTTATAAAATTGGTTTGCAATTTCCTTTTTAACATCTTCAAGATCAATAGTTACTTTTACATTTTCACTAATATAAATATCTCTTAAATCTCTTTTTCTAATCATTGGTGCAACACAATCTGCTTTCATATCCATAGCATAATCCGCATGATGTTGTAGTGGTAATTCAGCTAATGCACAAGCTACCATTCTTTTATAATTACAAATGCTTCGTTTTTTACACACTTTACATTTTGTTGCTAACATTGTTAAAAATCTCATTATTTAAACCTCATCGTCGTCGATTATTATAATATCTCGTGGCATTTGAAATACATTATTGCTACGTGTTTCGATATGTTTTTGTATCATATCCAACACTAAAACCGCTTTTTCTACTGACGAATAATAACCTATTGGGGAGTAATATTCTTCATTATTTCTTAATTCATAATTAACTAAAATATTATAATTATTGTTATCGCAACCCACATCAAAGGATTTGCACAACAACAATGATTTTTTATCTTGACTTCTAATCCAAATTCCCATCTTCAATTACCTCCTCATAAGTTTGTTCAAAAATATCTGGCTCACATGGGCGTAATTCATTGTCACGTCTTTAATGATATAATCACCATAATTAACTCTCATTGTTCCTTCTAATGTGTTAATTGCAATTCCAGCTAGCGTTTGTTTTATTAATGCCCTTTCTATATCAAAATGTTCTATATAATTTTCAATTAAATCATTGCCAACAAAATTACGTATTTCTTCTAAATTGCTTCCCGTCCACCGAACTGCTTCCACAACTACAGGTTTCTTTCTATATTTAGTCATCTTCTAATAACTCCTTGTTTTCGTATATATTTCCAATTATTTCAATATCATCACTATAATATTGCTTGTTTTCTCTCTTTGTTAAATAGCTAATAAACAATCTAACGTAGTCACTTTTGTTTACTTTATTTAAGATCCATCCACCTAAATGCCAAGAAATAATACATTTTTCATCATTTGCGCAAACAATATCTCCCTCATATACTTCTTTATTATTTTTGTCTTTTAAACCCGTATATTGCAATAATTTAATATTGCAATAATCGCTAAAAATGGTGTGAATTTCTAAGGGAGAATTCTTTATGCGGATATGCGATATTTCACCGTTACACCAATAAATTTCATTGACATCAGATATCTTTTTATCAATTAATTTAACTTTGTCACCATCATAAAAATTTTGTTTTTCTTTTACTTCTATATATGCTTTAAATTTTATTTCTCTATTCATCTTCCACTACCTCACAATTGCTTAATATTTCATCGATGTTATAGGGTTCTTCATCTTCCCATTTAACGAATTTAAACATTGACTCGAACATACATTCATAATCATCACAACTATCCCACGTTATATTACGCTTTTTAGGTCGCTTGCTAAATCCATACAATTTGTTATTAATGTCTCTTGCAATAAAGTTGTATTCATTTTCCTTAGCAACTTTTAAATATTCATACTCAAATCGAGTAAGTTTAGTTGGTTCTTTATATTCTTCTAATAATTCCAATAATGATAATCTCAAGCATTTTGAGCAATTTACATTACCTCCTCTATAACAGTTAACACTGTAATTCTGATTTGTTGCAATCTGAGCTAAATAACACCGTAAGGTATTATTTTCGTCATAAAAATTTTTAATCTCGTCTTTAATCTTTTCTATCTTTAGCATTCTCTTCATCCTCCAATTCCCTATATCTTTCTTCGAGAGAATTCAATATAATAAAACAACCTAAAATAAATAAAAATGCTACTGTAAGTATGGTTAGTAATATGTTTAACATTTCTATTTACCTCTCCAAATTTCTACAAAAAATCTAATGGTAACAGCCAGGGCTAGAAGCCCCAGTGTTACACTTACCAATCCGATTAATATTTTAACCATTTGTTACATTCCTTTATCAAAATAACAGTCTCCGCATACTGCATAACCAAAACCGATATGATCATGAATTTTGTGTGATGTATACGCATCTCCGTAAGTTATTTTTTTACCGCAGCACGCACACGATACAATTACATCCATATCATTTTCATATTTACTTGATCCTTCTGGTAATTCATAAGGATCATACGTACCTTTTGTTTCGTTCCATATTCTTGCTTGCATTTTAATACCTCAGTTTAGTGTGTTTATTAAGCACAATACTTTTATTTTTTTTACGACATTTAACATTCTTTTGTGCTTGACTATATTTGTATGTTTGTTCTTCTTTTTCTTTGATTATTTTATTTGGATCTATCTCTGGCCAGAAACATTCTCGGCACCCTGATTTGCGATTTTTCCATAAATAAAATCTCTTGTATTTTCTTAATAAAGTCCACATTTTCTATACCCTTATGTCTTTCAGCTTTTTATTTAATGATCGCATTAGTTTGTAAGGGAACTCGTTTTTTTGGAGATACTCAAACCATTTTTGTGAGTTAGTAAATCCCTTTATTCCACTAAAGTTAGTGTGTGAATACGGTGTAGCAATAACTCTATTTAATGCTGCTACATAATCATTATTGAATATTTCTTTTTTTGCAGATCCCATACAAATTGTATTTTCAGTTAATTCATTCGGCATTGGATATTCATACAAATCGGTTTCTAAACCCTCGTATTCTTTGTAAGAAAAAGCCGTTATTTTTTTTATTTTTGAATCATGATGATGAACAATATAAATTGCATTCGGAAAATTAATCATGTAGCTTTTATCAAATAAAGTCACGATTCTTTTATGTTCCGGTTGTCTTATTACTACATAACGGAAGTTAGCAGCTATTATTTGTTTGTCTAAAATAGTTATTCTTTCACTTGTGTTTTCGGTATATCCATTATTTACAAGTGTTGAAACAAGAGCTTTAACAGATATATTTTTAAAAACTATTTCATTCCCTTTTTTTATACAAAGTTCAGCATCACGATTGTTCGAATCAAATCTAACTACCATTTGGCTCATATTATCACCTCGTTTTCAGTTTCTAGAATTTTTATTATTGCAGTAATTAAATCATCTCTTTCATAATCACTTATTTCATCAATGGCAGCTGAAATTCCTGGATTAAAAACTCTATTTGTTTGAAGCTCTTTATTTAGATCCTCTATTGCATTTGCTATAATGCTTGAGTCAATATATTGATCATAAAACCCTGAAGCTTCTAAATATGTATACTCCATAAGCAGGAATTGTCCATTCTCCATATAAAACCCTAGTTGATTACATAATGCATAAAATGAACCGTTCGCTTTATAATTCTTTCTTAATCGCCTTGCAAGCGATTTGTTATAAATTTTTAAATGATATAACCTAAATCCGATAGTTTCAGCACAGTAACTATCTAATTTTCGTTCTTCACCATCGACGTAATAACACTCGTTTTGTGCTTCTTTATAGAATCTGTTAATGTGTTTTCTTACTTGCAATGGCATATTATTAGATATATTAATAAATTCTTCATTTTCTTCGTCATACATATATCCAAGTACACCATCAACTTCAGTTAAGACAAAATCATCAGACTTAATAAAGCTTTGAAAAATATATTGGTATATATTGGAATTAAACAGATCGTTAAAAACATGTAAATTTAAAAGTTCTAAATCTTGTTCATAATCAATAAATATTTCTCCGAGTGAGTCTGCATATTCCTCAAACGTATCTATACAATCATCAGATTCCAGCTGATAGCCAATTATTGCTTCAATTAGTGTTAAATCACTGTTTTTGTAATTATATTGTTTTTTAGTAAAATACTGTCTCAAATCGTTTGACAACCTGAACACCTTCTTTATACCCTGATTTTAATAATGCATGGCAGTGTTCCAAAACCGTTACTGCCATTTTTGCATTAGTAACAAGATATTGAATATTTCCATTAGCAGCTTGATCTTGGCAAGATACTTCATCGGGATGCTTATCTTCATCTAATTTGTATACTTGACTTCTTAATTTCCCAGTAATCACACCTTGCTTTTTCGATACCGTATAAACATTACCCTCGTATTCGCTATTTGCGGAATCAATGTAATAACAGTATTTCAAATCCTTGTCGTTTATTACTTTTTCAATAATTTTTCTAGTCTTATCATTGTCAACACACCCAAGAATTACAGGTATATATGCTTTATAACTTTTTATTAAATTAATTAAATTTTCATCATTTATGTACTGATCCATAAAAATACAATTAGTATCGTAAAGAGAATTTATTTTTCTTGATAATGCAACAGCTTTATTATCTCCAACATCCTGTTGCTGATATCCTTGTCTTACTATGTTTTTCTTTTCAACTACATCACCATCAATAAGGCACATTCTATTTCTAGTATCTGTTAGTAATTTTGGAAGATCTCGAGCCAATAACGACCCGGTTCCTCCAACACCAACAATGTAAAACATATATCTCATAATCAATTACCCCTTTTTATGCTGTTTTGCATTTGCAACAACGACATTATCATCTTCAATATATGAATACTCCATTGTTCCGGAAAATTCATAGTGTTTGTGTGCCAGCATAATTTTAGTAATTTCAGATTCTTTATACGTTTTACCCTCTTCAAAACCATAGTTGTCAATGTCAATTAAACAACCTTCACTATAAATATTAAACGGATAAAGATAGCCTGCTTTTTCATTCTTAGTTGCTTTTGTTTTAGAAGTTTTAGCTTTCTTCTTTACTTCTTTTTTTGGTTCTTCCTTAACTTCCTTTTCAGGTTCGTTTACTGCAGCTTCATTTTCAACAACCTCAGCTTCTTTAATTTCTTCTTTTTGTGGTTCTTCAACCTTAGTTTCTTCTTTTAATAAATCAAACAATCCCATAAATCTTTCCTCCTTTAAATCGACTGCATAGTCAATCCTATTTCTTCAATTACAACAATGACTTTATCCTCTTCACCAAAACGTTTCATAGCCACCTGATCTACGACTTGCACATCGTCCTTAAAAGCAACCTTGTTAAGTGCATCTAATATACATTTTTGTATATTATCAACGTCAGGTTTCTTTGTTGGAAGAAATTCATTATTTAATAATTTAGCTCTTTTTTTCTTACTTAAACTTTTGGCTGGCTTAACATAAATAAACGTCATAACCTTTACAGCTTTATCACTTATGTAATTCCTATATTTACTTCTATAGCAGTGTTTTATAAATTTTTCATAGTCTGATGTTTTCTTTGGTGTATAGGCTTTTGCAAAACCACCTTGCATAGTAAACTTAGGTCTACCCTTGCCAACTGCTTCACCTGGAACAACAAACCTTAATTTTTTTAGATCATCACTTAATACATTAAGCGAGCATTGGGTCGAAGTCATCTTCGAACTCCTCCTCGAGTTTTTCAGCTTCAGACATTAAATTATCAAGTTCTTTTTCTTCAACACAAGTATCATTTCCAACAACTTCTACTGTTACTTTTTCGGGTAACTCTTCAATTTTATTTATTATTTCAGATGCTAAATCATCATCCTTTTCAAAGTTAATTTTTTGCTGAACTGCCTCACTTTTACGAGGATTATATCTAGTATTAAAAATCAAAGTAATCGATGCAGTGGTATAACCATTATCAAATTCAACTGCTTCATTGCATAATATGTATTCAGCATTCCACTCATTTCCAACGCGGTCATTAAAACTATCCTTGTCCGAACAAACATAGACATCAAAATTTTTTAATTTATTGATAAACTTCAAATCATCATCACACAACCAAGCCTCAGATAGAGTTACAATTTTAGCAATTTTACATTCATCACTTGAATCCAATTCGAATACATGAGTTGCAAAATAATCGGTATTGACAAAAAACTCCTTAACACTGCTTAAATATTCATCACTGCATGGATAAAATTCTAGTTTTTCAAGTTTAATGTCATCATTAGGCAGCAATGATATCTCATATGCTGCATCTTTAAAATCGTACATTTCGCGATCAAATTTTTCTGTATGATAGTCAAATATTCCTGCATAGTTATTAGCAATAAATTTCAGCTTTTCACCATCACCGAAAATTACAATATTTTTAGAACCAGTTTTCTTGAAAATATCTTTGGCAATTGCTAAAAATTTATATAAAAACGGTTCATAAGACTTTTTAATTAACATTTTTAATTTCCCTTTCATAATAAAATTCTTTTTTTAATAGGTTTTCTTTGATATAAGGAGCTTTTAGTCATAATAGGTGAACTTATTACTCTTATAGTTAAAAACTCCTTAAAATCAAAATTTTACTTATTTTTAAAACTGTATATCATCTTCCATGATGTCGTATGTATTCACATCTTCCATAAAATCACTCGGACCTGACGATCCATTATGAAAATAATTATCGTTGGCCATCTGCTGAACTTTTTGAGTATCCATAGGGGCCTCATTTTGATTTCTAGTATCAAGGAACTGCACGCTATCGCATCTAACCTCAACAACAAATACTGTTTTACCGTCTTTATCATCGTATGTTCGGGTTTGAATTTTTCCTTCAATACCGACTAAGCTTCCTTTAGAACAGTATCTTTCAACATTTTCAGCAGGTTTGCGCCATACAACACAATTAATAAAATCTGCTTGTCGTTGACCGTCTCCGCTTGTAAAATTACGATTTACCGCTAAAGTAAACGAGGTAACCGCATCGCCTTGTTGAGTTCTTCTAAGTTCAGGATCTCTAGTCATTCGTCCAACTAGGACTACTCTATTAATCATTTTTACTACTCCTTTTGCTTTGCTTTTTAATATCCATCTGACAACCTCATGCAATTAATTACATATTTTCTTTTGTATGCATTATAAATTTCATCCCACGTAAACCCTAGTTTATTGCCAAGTATGAATAGATGCCCAAGAATCTGATTGGTTCTTGAATTTTCATCACACTCCCATATAATGCAATTTAATATCCACGAGTAATTTAAATGTATTAAATCGCTATAACTTTCATAACAATCATCATATTTGCCTTTGCTACGCGAATGATTTGTTAAACTTAATGCAAAATGTAACGCATCAGCATATTCAATAAGTGCTTTTTCCCGGTTATCAACCACTGTTTTCTTCCAATGCTTGAATTTAGTAGGCATTTCATTCATTAATTCACCTAATTCAACAAACAAAGCTACTTTTGTTTGTTCTTCGATTTTTTCATCCCACACAATTCCTTGTTCTTTTAAAATTGCTTCATCAAGTTCTTTCTGCAATTTTAATAATTCTTCTAACTGCTTTAACATTTTTATTATCTCCTCTATTCAAATTGTTTTAATGTTTCGTTTAATTCATCAAGATCAACATCTAATTCATCAGCTTGTTTTTCGATATTGTAATTTTCTTTAAGATTTGTAGACATTGCTTTGTAAAAATAAGCACGACGATTATTTATGTTTTTATCTATTATTTTATGAAGTATGTATTTTGATTTCACTAATACATCAACTGCATCATAATCATTAATATAGTCACATATCATCTTGTCAAATTCATCAAACTCATCTTCTTTAATCAAAGAATCATCAAATAAACGTTTTGTAATAAAATTCGCGCAAGCGGTTTTATCGTTATATCGTTTTATCGTTTTATCTTTTTTTAAATCTGTTTTATCTATATCTAAACTCTTATCTCTTATATCTAGACTCTTGACTCTAGACTCTTGACTCTTAGTTATTTCTAGTAATTTTTCGGTAACGTTATTAGCGTTACTATTAGTAACGTCTTCAGTAACGTTATCAGCTAACTTTTTTTTCCTTTCACGGTATCTTTTTTGACGTTGAGCATTCGCATTAGCTGCTTCGCTTCCTACCATTTCTTCATAATTTGCAATCTCTAAAATATCGTTTTTAGACTCATATACAAGACCTAGTTTTTTAAATAATTCAAGCGCGACCGCTACTGTGTCAAAATCAAAGTATTTAGTATCACGAACTATTTTTTCAATGTTAAACGGTACTATCATTTCACCAACCATAGTCATAAGTTTTCCACGATTATTAGCGGTATTTAGACATAACATTTGATATAAAACAACGTACTCACAGCCGTTTTTTTGAGATAACAAGAAGTCTATTTCATCAAGGCTGAAAAAGTCAGTTTTTAGTTTTATCCAATAATATCTTTTATCGGCCATTTGTACTCCTTTCTAACTTACTAAGGGAGCTATTGCCCCCTAGTAATTACATCTGCATTGGATCAATGTCTTCTAGCACTGGTTCAGGTTGAGCTTGATTTACGATATTTTCAACCGTTGGAGTGCTTGTTGTCTCTGGAATTTGATTATTAAATGCCGGAGATACCTCAACTACTGCATTGTTAGGGTTGTCGATGTATTCTTTTGAACCATCTTCTTTAATTACTGCCATATCACTCTCATAGGCAATCTGCATATCAATACTCATAATCCCCCACTTAGAAATTAACTGTCTAAGCATTGTTTTATATGCCATTACATCAAAATCTTTTTGCCAAAAACTGCTTGATTTATCAAAACTTTTTGAATATGTTTTACCATGATTTTTCATTTTTTCTTTTGACCAGTACAACGATTTTCTAAACCCGTTTGTATATTCGAACATTGCATAATAACCAATTGTTTCAGCATTTTCTCTTTGGACTTCATCATCAATAAGGTTAACCTCGATTTCTTCATTTAAAGGATCGTACCTAATCAATTCTCCTTCTTTAATCGATAACACATTTAGCTTTTTATACATTCCGCTTCTAATCGCTAATTGGATCATCCCTTTGTATCCAAGAATGAATTGCGCATTACTTCCAAAAGGCACTAAATAATACTGACCAAGTTGTGGACTGGGTGATAATTTTAAACTTTCACCTAATAACGCACCAGATAACAAAGTATCAAAGTTACATTTTTGTAATTGTGGTGTTGCTGCTACCGCACTAACAATAGACGATATAAATCTTTGGCCATCTTTTCCTCCAATCATACTATTCACTTTTTTGGTAACCGCTGCACTTGTCATAAAATTACTAAATGTTGAACGATCACTACTCATCTTTGCTACTCTATCTTGTACTGCCATTTTAATTAATCTCCTTTACATTGTATTTACTTACCGCCCCAGTTTCTGGTTCAGCTAGCTCTTTTTCAATCATTTTTACTTCATTAAAATCAAATTCTTTACTTTGTTTTAGAAATTCCATGTATCTATTCAACATTTGCAATGATGCTAAATCTCCTGTAAATTCAAATGTTTTAGTCCATGTTTTACCATTAAATTTTTCAGGTGTTTCTTTAATTTCTGTAACAACATATTTTCCAGTTGTTTTAGCAATAATTTCATCACCACGTTTAAATATCTGTTCATCTTTATTAGGTTCAATTGATGGTTGTTGAACCGCTTCTTGTTGTACTTTTTCAAGTTCCTTTTTATGTTGTGTTTCAAGCTGTACTTTTTGATGTTGTAATTCCTTCTCCGCTTCAGCTTTAAGTGCTTCTTTTTGTGTTTTTAAAGCGTTTATTTCATCTGTAATATTCTTTGTAATATCGCCAAGATTATTACCCACTTGATACTGAAGCTTATATTTTTCACGACTTATTAACTTTTCATCTACCCCAACCATAGTGCATGTATTAATGATGGTACTTTCAATAAGCTCCATATCTTTTTTGTATAGATTTTCCTGCTTCATTAGGTCATTAAACTGGGTTTCAGCCTCGCTCTGAAATTTTTTATTTGAGCATGATGCATTTAGCCATTTTTCATCAAATACAAACTTATTAGCATACTCTCTTGAAATCATTTCTTTTTTTATGAGTACTTCTTTAAGCTGCTCGATAATTCCTTCTCTTTCCTTGCGAAGCTTATCTTTTTTCTCTTGGATATAAACATCAACATCATTTGCAATTTTTTGAGCTGTAGTATTAAGTGCCTCTACAACACTTTTTACTTTGTTCTCGTATGTATTAAACGAATCCATATATACTTTTTTGGAACGTTTTCTTTCATCGTCAATGGCTTTTGCCCATTTTCTTAATTCGGGAACAACTCCCGTACCTTTAGCAACGAAACTTTTATAATTATCTTCTGTAACTACAACATTAGCTTTTGCTTTAATAACTGGAATTAAGGCAACCAAACTATCAACATTAGAATCAATTGTTGCTCCCTCTGGTTTCGTGTTGGTAACAAGTGTTAAGTCTTTTTCATTCAATTCAACAACTTCACCTGTGACCGTTGCATTTGCTTCAATAATTTTTTGATCATCAATCAGATTCAGCCCTAATTGTTTAACATCAACTAATTGGTACGTATTTGTATCAATATCTGCCACTGGCGCCCACCATATAAAACCATCATCTGCACGATACAATACAAATATTGCATCCCCTGGATAATTCATTTTGCTTACAGGTTCTTTATTAGCTAGAAAACAGTTTTTAATAGCTAACCATTCAATAACTTTTTCGAATTCTTCTTTGCCGGCAATCCTTACCGCTGCATAACCGCCTAACAGCTTGTTTTGTAAATCATTCATTTAACATTCCTCCTTATTTTAGTTCTTTATTTCTATTTTCACTGAATGGTGGCGGATCTAAATGTGTAACTTTTCTCCAGAACCACAATTCAGTTTTCACTAATAAATCAGTACTTCTTTCTAAATCTTCACGGTGCATGATAAATATTCTTGTTTCCTGCTTACCATCATTGTCATTAGCCCAGGGAATATCTAAAATTGCGTATAAAACTACAAAATCAAAATTTGTCGTATATAAATAATGCAAACACTGAAAGTAATATGTAACTGGCATCTTGTCCTTGGTCCAGTCTTCAAACATTCCATTATTTTGAATTGTTGTAGATTTTATTTCTAAGATACCTTTTTTATTAGTTGCTTTATCAATTAAAGCACCATCTAAATTAGCTCTCATAAATGGAAACTGCTTGCTGGATAAGCTAATACCTTTAGTATCTATAACCTTATACTTGCCACCGTACAAAACTTTAAATAATTCAAACATTACCGGTTCTAAAGCATTTCCTTTTTCAATTGCTTTGTTTGTAATAAAAGGTGCTTTAACTTGTCCGGTTTTTTCTTCCCAAAGCTCATATGGTCTTTTATAATTACTAACATTCATCACTATGCCGGCATCACTACCGCCAATGCCTTTACTTCTTAACTCATGCCAATGCTCATCACTTTTTACAAAATCTATATCGCAGTTGTTAAAGAAACTTATATAATCAAAGTCTTTATTCGCTAACATCTAATATCGCGTTTGCTCGTTCAATTTCTTCTACTGTGTAAGTTTCTTTAACTGTTTTAACTAGCGTTTCTTTAGCCTCTTTTGTTAATGCACCTTTTCTAATGTGTCTTAAATATTCAAGTAAATTTGCTTGTTTTATATCTGTCATTCCAATGCCTCCAGTTCTTTCTTTTTAACAGCAATTTGGCGATTAAGATTTCTTTGTAAATCATAATCTTCATCATTGAAACGATCCTTACATTGAAGAATATTTAACTGTCTTTCAAGTTCCCAAATTTGATTTTCCAATACCTCTTTACTCATTTCTAATCCTCCTTATTCCTTATAAAAACTTCTAAATATTTTCTATCGAATTTCGAATGATCAGTGACATAAACATCAATAATTTTTCCAGTAAATGAACCAGTATCCTCAGCAATGTATATATGACCATCAATTAAAACTTCACTTCCTAAAGGAATTATTGAAGTATCTACACCAATCGTTCGTCCTTCTACATATTCAGTTCCTAGTTTTGTTGGATAACCCACCCATGGACCATTACATTCCTTACACATACAATAATTTGTAATTTTGAATATTCCCAATGAAGTTCAAGCGGGTATCTCTCTAACACCTCTAGCAGCAACTTCACGCACTTCCGTGGGGTACTGTTCTTCCCATGTTGCATCTATGCGTTCACATCCCTTTGCAAGAATTCCAGCTAAAGCAAACATAGCTAATATCATTGCCATCACTATTACGCCGGCTTTTGTACTTTCCTTATTAATCATTTTGACTTTCCTCCTAAAACCCTCTATAATGAAGGTGTTATGTATTGGTCTCTCGACCAATTTTTAAAGAAAGGTATTGCGAGTATCTTTCTTTAACTCAGCGACTTGTTCTTCTGTGTAGAACAGGTCGTTTCTTTTTTCTCTCATATTTACTTGGTTTAAAATGTCATACAATTCAATAAGTGCATTTCTATCCGGCACATCAGGGCGATAAACAATTGTATTTTCATCAATCTGCATCTTTATCACTTTTCCTAACCTCCTTGATTAAACATATGCACTTATGTAAGTTCATGTTCTTTATCCAATAACTTTTTTATGTAATTAACTCCTTTTTGATAAACCAAAGTTTTAATATTTATAGCCGTTTCACTATTTGGCTTCGTATACTTCTGTTCAACAACTCTAAAATATCCACAATCAATATATTTCTGATATGGTTGATTATTATGCATCAGCACCTTTTTATTTCTTAAAAACTCAAACAGACGATTTCTTCCATATCCTGGATAATCCAGCACTTTAGCGACATCCGCCATCTGAATAGCAGTTTTACTACTGGCTACTGCATCAAAGAACTCTGCTTTAGGCTTCATTTCAATAACTTGCTGATTAAGATTTTCAATCATTTTTTGACTTTCTATCAAACCTCTAGCAATTATTTTTTCTGGACTGTTCCATTGTTTCTCAACTTCAATAAAATATTGGCGAGCTTCCTTGCCCCTTTCATTACGTTGGAGCATTGCAATTTCTTTTGCCATATCTAGTGTGATTTCATGATCAGTAAACTTTGTTTCATTTCCTTGAGCTGTTACTCTTTTTTGAGTAATAGCTCTATAGTCTAAATTTTCATTAAAACCATACTCACACATTCTTTTAAACCAATCGTTATATTTGCTTCCTACTTCTAAAAACTCATGCAAATCCCTAGCGGACAATGTTATTCGGTCGGCATCATAATTAATTTTTAAAAGTTCATCCATACGATCACTCCTTTCTTAATTTTTCTTACCATGAGGCAAGTATGAGGAAACTATCCATTATTCGTGTGTGTTAAATTGGAAACATATTTAATCGATTTATTCACTGTGGTTTTGGAGTTTTTAATAATGGTATTTGTATCAATCTAATAATTAGATAATTCCCTCATACCTGCCCCACGATATTTTTGTTTAACTCCGTTTTTATAACTTCTAATATGCGTCTTTTAAAGACACTTGTTTTTATTTAGAGTTATAATTTAGTTGTGCTTTTGAAAAAACTTTCAACCGTATTTTATGGTGTACATTTCATTTAAAAAAAATAACACTTACTGGTTTTTGTAATGCATTTGCAATTGCAACCATTGTTGAACTTTTTATAATAATACACTCGTTATTTTCTAATTTAGAAATATATGGTCTACTTATACCAGATTTTTCAGATAATTCTTTTTGTGTCATACCCATTTTCTTTCTAAATTGTTTAATTTTGTTCATATCGCACCTCCATTCTTGTGTACACTATTGAGTCCACAAACAAAGTATACTATGGAATACAATATATGTCAATCATGAAATACAAAATTACTATATTTTTTGTTTGTCTTTGTGTACTTTCTAGTTTACACTAAAGCTAGGAGGTGTTTTCTATGGTAAACAATCTTGGTCAATATTTACAAAATGAGCGCAATAAAAGAAATATGAGCCTAAGAGAATTTTCAAAGTACCTAGGTATTAGTCATTCATATCTTAATAAATTAGAAAACGGTGTTGATTCACGTACTGGTAAACCTGTATCGCCAACAATTGAAATGTTAAATGACATCAGTAAATCATTACATGTTTCATTAGAATATCTTTTGGAAATGGCCGGATATGTAAAAAATAGCAATTTAAACAATGAGTATAACTCATTTTCAACACCACAAGAAGCATTGAGTTTTATTCTTAAACAAGAAATGATTGCGGATTATGGTGGATATGATCTTGATACTATGTCTGATGATGAAATAATGGAAATGGCGGAAGATGTGGCAGATATGTTAAAAATTGTTTCAAGAAAGCACAAAAAATAAATAATTATTAAATGGGAGAAATGTGCTATGGAATTAAAGACAAAACTAAATAATATTGTAAATAACTATAATACGACCAATGTTAAAGAAATATGCGATTACCTAGATATAGAGATTGCATATACAGAATTTAAAGCAAAAACACTAGAATCACGATTAATGATTATTGATGGTAATGGTTATATTTTTGTTCGACCAAATTTAGATGAGCGCTATGAAAATTTTTTAATTGCTCACGAACTCGGACACTATATTCTACATTACGATAAGAACATTAATTTTAACTTTTTAAAACGTATCTATAAAACAAGATTAGAAAAAGAAGCTAACGAATTTGCAATCAGACTACTAACCTATGATATTAATTTAAAAGATTATGATAATTTAGAATTTTTAGCAAAAGAAAAAGGGATACCACTCAAAATATGGTATTCATTATGTGAGGAAATATAGATGGTAAGTATTAAAAATTTTATTATAAAATTACTAGATATAATTGGACCAGCTCTTCTAATAGCTATCATTATACTTATCATCTTACATTTAGGAGGTTACACTGGAAAAAAGGCATTGGAAATAGCCATTAGTTCAATCACGATACCACTAATTCTTGTTATTGGAAAATACAATTTAATTGACATGCCAAATACGATAAACACACTTCATAGTGTTTATAATAAATAATTTGAAGGGAGAACTAAGTATGAAGAAAATTTTAAGTTTATTTTTAGTCCTTGGACTTTGCTTTGGACTAACAGGATGCGGAGGAAGTGGATCTGATTCAAGCGATAAAGCTGAAGAAAAAGTCACTTATGAAAGTATCCTTAATGACTACACTAAAAAAATTAAAGATGCTACACCCGGAATTGTAGAGGAATTTAAAACTGAAGCTGAAGCTAAAAAAAGTGATATTAATGCATTAGCCGAATTATCAAATTCTAAAATTGAAAAACTTGCTGAAATTTGTAACGAAGGTATAGAAAAGATGGCTGAATTAAAATTAAAAAACGGTGATGATGATACTACTTATACAGATTGGGCTAAAAAACTTCAAGATGTTTATACTGAACAATCTAAGCAAATTTCGGATGCATATCTAAGTGTAGCAACCGGTCAATAGTCAGGATAAAATAAAAACACAAAGGTCCACTCAGTGGACTTTTATGTTAGGAGGAATTAAATTGAAAAAAAGAATTGATACAAATCATGAAAAAAATTTAGACTACTTTCAAGATAATTATCCCGAATTATTGGATGATTACATAGATTTTTATGAAAACGGTGTAACATTAAGCGACGGGGAAATTACACCGGAAGATATGGTTGATATTGTAAGAATAACATCAAATTTTAACAAAGATAATTATTTTAAATTAAATTAAACATACAATTTATAGAAAGAGAAAGTTGGTGAAAAAAATGTATGGGATGTATTTAAGAAAATCTCGTAGCGATGATCCAAACGAAGATATAAATGATACACTGGCCAAACACGAAAAGATATTATTTGATTTAGCCGATTCCCTAAACATAAACAGAAAAGAAATAATGCAATTTAAAGAGGTCGTATCCGGTGAGAATATTCAGAACAGACCTGAAATGAAGAAATTACTTGAGTATGTAATGGAGGGTGTCTTAGAGGGTGTTCTTGTAGTTGATAGTCAGCGTCTTGCTCGTGGTGATACTGTAGATCAGGGAACTATTATAAGAGCATTTAGTATAAATAATACAAAGATAATTACTCCCATGAAGACGATTGACCCACAAAACGAATATGACCAGGAGTATTTTGAATTTGATTTATTTATGGGTAGACGCGAATACAAGATGATTACCCGTCGTATGCAGCGTGGGCGCCATATTGCAGCACAAGAGGGTTACTATGTTGGTAGCATCGCTCCCTATTCTTATAGTCGTATTAAACTAGAAAAAGGATATTCACTCGAAATATACGAAGAGGAAAACATAGTTTTCAACATTATGAAAAAAAAGGCGCTTGAAGATGAAGGGTCTACAAATATATCTAATCATTTAAATGAATTAGGATATAAACCAAGAAAAGGTGAATATTGGACTAAAAGTGCAGTCGAAGCGATACTGCTAAATGAAACTAATTTAGGATTAATAAAATGGAATTCTAGAAAAGAAGTAAAAGTTTTTAAAGACGGTAAAATTGTAAAAACACGTCCAAGAAATCCTAACTATGAACTCTATCCCGGTAAACATCCTGCCATAATGACGCAAGATGAATATGATAGAATTAAATTTTTAATGAAAAAACGAAGTCATCCAGTAAAAAAAGATAAAACCTTACAAAATCCATTAGCTGGTTTAATCGTATGTGGATTTTGTAATCATAAAATGGCAAGGCGACCTTATAAAAATGGTAGAGTTGAAACTATCCTATGTACCACATCACGATGCAAAAACGTTGCAAGTGATATTCATGTAGTCGAACAACGTATAATAGATACTCTTAAAGATACACTAAAAAACTATACTAACTACGTTAATAATTATTCTGTTTCTGTTAATAAAACTTACGATGATAATAAAAAACTACAACTTGAAGAATGTGATAAAGAGCTTGAAAAATTAAATAAGCAAATTATAAAAGCGTGCGAAATGCTCGAGTTAGGAGCGTATACAGTTGAATTATTCAAAGAACGTAAAAATACCCTCGAAAATAAAATTAACACTGTAAACAAAAGAAAAGACATCCTAGCAAAAGAAACGGAAGCAATGAAAATAGAACAATATAAAAAAGCTATCCCACAATTACAAAATGCAATTGATTTATATTGGAAAAGCTCTACAGAAGAAAAAAACAAAATATTAAAATCCATTATAGATAAATGTATCTATAAAAAAGAAAAAGGAGGACGTTGGGATCCTGATGCGATAAAGCAATTTAAGTTAGAAATATATTTAAAGGTGTAATAAGTCACATTATAACCTACATCATTTATGGGCTAATTCTTCAGTACCAATATCTGTCAATAACGCTTGAATTTCTGGATATGGCATTGTATAGCGTTGAGATAAATATCTAAGTGCCGCTCCAAGCTCTCCATCAGGTCCGCCTAATTGGTCAATAATAACTGCCGCTGCTTTTGCATTCGGTTTAGTAATGTTTATAGGGTATTGCAAACGTTTTTCGTACAACCACATTTATGATCACCTACCCATGGCCAAGGTGCAGATAAGTAATCGTTTTGGTAAGCTCCAACTTCTCGATTTACTAAAGCATGACCTTGTTTTTGATATTCTTTTTTTGCTGCTTTTAAACGTGTTGCTGCCTCATTAAAATAATTCATCGCTTCTTTATCACAGGGATGAGTATCAATAAATAATGCAGAATCTTGCACTGCAAAATCCAACATCATGATTTGCATTAATAGATCATCATTTTTCATCGGCATAACTCACCCCATGGCAAATCTAACTCTTCAAAGATAGTTCCAGAGTGAAAAGCTTTAACAATTGGATATATCTTTCTAAATTCTTGGCATTTTATTGATGAAATACCTAACTCTAATTTATTCATTAAATTCCTCCTTCTACTCTAAATTATGAATATTGAAATAATTCGTATAGGTTAACATCACAAGAAACTTAT
>ERZ773109.882-NODE-882-length-17837-cov-39.417838_pt1 | contig 17837 bp, 10 predicted proteins | sample MGYA00580569_ERZ773109 | MGnify/ENA primary metagenome ERZ773109 (study PRJEB29015, sample SAMEA2737852) | human gut metagenome | biome: human gut; feature: human-associated habitat; material: faeces | place: China | collected 2012 ...
TCTTACCACCAGTTTTGAAACCGGTCCTAACGGTCCATTAGTTCCAGAACTGAAAGCACAATTCCCCGATGCACCTTACATTGCTCGCCCGGGAAATATTAACGCCTGGGATAACGAAGATTTTGTAAAAGCAGTCAAAGCGACAGGTAAAAAACAGTTAATTATTGCCGGTGTGGTAACCGAAGTTTGCGTGGCATTCCCGGCGCTTTCAGCCATTGAAGAAGGGTTTGACGTCTTTGTCGTGACTGACGCGTCAGGGACCTTTAATGAAATTACCCGGCATTCGGCATGGGATCGCATGTCGCAAGCAGGTGCGCAATTGATGACATGGTTCGGCGTGGCGTGCGAGCTGCACCGTGACTGGCGTAATGATATTGAAGGACTGGCGACGTTGTTCTCTAACCATATTCCTGATTATCGTAATTTGATGACCAGTTATGACACGTTAACGAAGCAGAAATAAAAGAGAACCGGGGCCGAAACCCCGGTTGTTACTGATTAGCTTGCGACGGCCATCCCCACGGTCATATGCAAACCATAGAATACGCCGCGACCGATTAATTCCCCTGCCAGAAGCAGAATGAATGAGACGGATAGTAGCGGAACCGCAGGCTGATAACCTTTTAGCTGTGGTGCAATCCACAAGCACAGGGCAACGGCCAAAAGCACGATCCGCCAGGACATCAGCGCACCATAGTCCGGCACCAGCGCTGCGGCCTGCTGCACAGAACTATGAATAGTTGCCAGCTCTGTGCCCTGCATCACTGACATCACACCACTCACCACCAGTGCCAGTACAGAAATGGCTGGCAGCAGACGCATCGCCCAGCCATCGACGCCAGCCAGACTCAGCAACAGGTAACCCAGTAACGGGCCGCCCATGAACATCGTCAGGAAGAAGCCCATCGGCGTCAAGATGCTGTACCAGGTCGGAACGGTATCAATGCTGTTATACACACGCACCATCATCCAGACAAAGACGACGCCAAGAACCATCGTCACCACCAGCCATAGCGTACGCAATGCCGGTGACAGCTTTTTCAGCATTGCCAGCAACCAGCCGATGCCGCCTACAGCAAAAAAGATCGAACCGCTGGCGATTTCGTTACTGAGTGCTGAAGCCCCTACCCGGTTGAGCGAGTTAAAGGCGCGCATCGGTGAACCAAGATGGAGCATAGAGGCGATAAAGCCAATGCCCATCAGCACCCATAAGCCAAACATGCAGGCGATAACACGCTGCTGGGCTTCTGCTCGCAGGTCGCCTTTGAGCAGCGCCAAAGCCAGAACGATAAAACCACCCGCTACACATTGCCCGAAGACCGTGAAGATCATCAGCGGCCATTCATGCCATCCACTTCCCATCTCACACCTCCTTCGGGTTTGCCAGGTAGCCAGTGGTATCCCCGGTCGGGCGGCTGTTGGCATTGGGTTTGATCACAATATTCGGTTTGGTAAAGTGAGCTCGCGGCAACGGCGCAACGGCCGCCAGATCGCCATGTTTTTTACGCAGCTCGTCGATAGGACCGAAATCCAGCGCCCGCAGCGGGCAAGATTCAACACAGATCGGCTTTTTACCCTCCGCAACACGGTCATAACAACCATCGCATTTGGTCATATGGCCTTTCGTTTCGTTATATTGCGGTGCGCCATACGGGCAAGCCATATGACAGTAGCGGCAGCCAATGCATACATCTTCATCGACCACAACAAAACCATCTTCGCGTTTATGCATCGCACCGCTCGGGCAGACTTTAGTACAAGCCGGATCTTCGCAGTGGTTACATGAAATCGACAGATAGTAGGCAAACACGTTCTGGTGCCAGACACCGTTATCTTCCTGCCAGTCGCCGCCAGCATATTCATAAATGCGGCGGAAGCTGACTTCTGGCGTCAAATCTTTGTAGTCTTTACAGGCCAGCTCGCAGGTTTTGCAACCGGTGCAACGGCTGGAATCAATAAAAAATCCATACTGGGTTGTCATCGGTTACTCCTTACACCTTTTCAACCTGAACAAGGTTTGTATGTGACGGATTCCCCTTAGCGAGAGGAGACGGACGTTGAGTGGTCAGTACGTTGATACAACCGCCCTTATCGACACGTTTTGTATCCGGGTCATACCAGGCACCTTCACCCAGTGCGACCACACCCGGCATCATTCGTGGCGTCACTTTCGCCTCAATATGAACCTCACCACGATCGTTAAAGATCCTGACTTTATCGCCGTTGTTGATACCGCGTTTTTGCGCATCAAGCGGGTTGATCCACATTTCCTGACGGCAAGCTGCTTTCAGCACATCAACGTTGCCGTAAGTTGAGTGAACGCGAGATTTATAGTGGAAACCCGTAAGCTGCAGCGGATACTGTTTGTTCAGCGGATCCTGATAACTTTCAAAGCCCGGCGTGTAGATCGGCAGTGGATCGATCACATCGCCTTCTGGCAATTCCCAGGTAGCGGCAATGTCAGCCAGCGCCTGCGAATAAATCTCAATTTTGCCCGATGGCGTAGTCAGTGGGTTTGCCTGCGGATCTTCACGGAAGGCTTTATAAGCAACGTGATGCCCTTGTGGGTCGCGCTTTTTAAAGATCCCCTGCTTGCGGAACTCTTCAAACGTTGGCAGTTCAGGAATCGCTTCCCGCGACTGGGCATACAGATGCCGCATCCACTCTTCCTGGGTACGGCCTTCAGTAAACTGTTGCTCAACGCCAAGACGTTTTGCCAGTTCGCTGGTCATTTCATAGATGGTCTTACATTCAAAGCGCGGTTTAATCACCTGATCGTTGAAAATCACGTAAGACATATTCCCGCAGGATGCATCCAGTGCAAAGTCCATCTGTTCGGAAGCGGTGCAGTCAGGCAGCAGGATGTCAGCATATTTCGCCGATGAGGTCATGTGGCAGTCGATAACCACAATCAGCTCGCACTTCTTATCATCCTGAAGGATTTCATGGGTACGGTTGATTTCAGAATGCTGGTTAATCAGGCAGTTACCGGCATAGTTCCAGATCATTTTGATCGGCACATCCAGCTTATCTTTCCCGCGTACACCATCACGCAGCGCCGTCATTTCCGGGCCACGTTCAATGGCATCGGTCCACATAAACATCGAAATGCTGGTCTGGATCGGGTTTTCCAAGGTCGGCATACGGACAAACGGTAAGCTGTATGAACCTTCACGCGCGCCGCTGTTGCCTCCGTTAATACCAACGTTACCGGTCAGAATCGCCAGCATCGAGATAGCACGGGTTGCGATTTCACCGTTAGCGTGACGCTGCGGGCCCCATCCCTGGCTGATAAACGCCGGTTTGGTACTGCCGATTTCACGAGCCAGTTTGATGATTTTGTCTGCCGGAACACCGGTGATTTGTGAGGCCCATTCCGGTGTTTTAGCCACGCCATCTGGCCCTTCACCCAGAATATAAGCTTTATAGTGGCCATTTTTCGGCGCACTGGCTGGCAGGGTTTTCTCATCGTAGCCAACGCAATATTTATCGAGGAATGCCTGATCCACCAGGTTTTCAGTGATCATGACGTACGCCAGACCGTTAACCAGTGCGGCATCTGTTCCCGGACGAATAGGGATCCACTCATCTTCGCGCCCGGCACCGGTGTCGGTATAGCGCGGATCAATGATGATCATGCGGGCATTAGATTTCTGGCGTGCCTGTTCAAGATAGTAAGTCACCCCACCGCCACTCATTCGCGTTTCGCCAGGGTTATTACCAAACAGCACTACCAGCTTACTGTTTTCGATATCCGACGGGCTGTTACCATCTGCCCAGCCGCCGTAGGTATAGTTCAAACCTTCCGCAATTTGCGCGGAGGAGTAGTCGCCGTAATGGTTCAGATAGCCGCCGCAGCAGTTCATCAGCCGCGCGACCAGGGTATTTCCCGGCGGCCAGGAGCGGGTCATGGTGCCGCCCAGCGTACCGGTGCCATAGTTCAGATAGATAGACTCGTTGCCGTACTCTTTGATCAGGCGCTGCATATTGGTCGCGATGATGTCGTAGGCTTCTTCCCAGCTAATGCGCTCGAATTTGCCTTCACCGCGCGCCCCGACTCGTTTCATCGGATATTTCAGGCGGTCCGGATTGTAGACACGGCGACGCATGGAACGCCCACGCAGGCAGGCGCGAACCTGGTGCAGGCCGTCGTAATTGTCATCGCCGGTATTGTCCGTTTCGACATATTTGATTTCACCGTCCACGACGTGCATACGTAGCGGGCAGCGACTACCACAGTTAACTGTACAGGCGCTCCAGATAACCTTTTCGTCTGATTTTGTTGGAATGGCGCTATCGACAGCGTGCGCAATCCGACTAAAAGGTAATGTTAATGCGCTGCTGGCCATTGCCAGGCCGCCGATCGCTGTCGTTTTTACCAAACCACGGCGACTCACCTCAGCAGCCAATACCGCATCAGGGATTTTCGTTTTCATAATGGCTCACTCAAGCTTGCTCACGATTGATTCCAGTAACAAACCGTATTGTGTAATTATTTCTATAGCAGCTCGCTATATAGGCTTGTATACATCGAATAATTTGAAAATCAAAGAGATAGGTAGATTTTCACTCGAAAGTAGTATTACGTGTAAGTGAGGAGTAATTATTGTTCGGTATCAAAGGGAGACAAAAAAAGCGCCCGCAGGCGCTTTTTAGATTCAGAAAAATTGGGTATTAGCCAATATATTCCAGTCCGTTCATATACGGACGCAGAACTTCTGGTACTTCAATACGACCATCAGCCTGCTGATAGTTTTCCATTACTGCAACCAGCGTACGACCAACAGCCAGTCCAGAACCGTTCAGGGTATGAACCAGACGGGTTTTCTTGTCCGACTTGCTGCGGCAACGAGCCTGCATACGACGCGCCTGGAAATCCCAAACGTTGGAGCAGGAAGAGATCTCGCGGTAGGTGTTCTGTGCCGGGATCCATACTTCCAGGTCGTAAGTTTTGCAAGCGCCAAAGCCCATGTCGCCGGTACAAAGGATGATTTTACGGTACGGTAGGCCCAGCAGTTGCAGGACTTTTTCTGCATGACCAGTCATCTCTTCCAGCGCCGCCATTGAGTCTTCCGGGCGCACGATCTGCACCATTTCAACTTTGTCGAACTGGTGCATACGGATCAGACCACGGGTGTCACGACCATATGAACCGGCTTCAGAACGGAAGCATGGGGTGTGGGCGGTCATCTTAATTGGCAGATCATCTTCATCAATGATTTCACCGCGTACCAGGTTGGTCAGCGGAACTTCTGCCGTTGGGATCAGCGCATAGTTACTGGTGTCTGCTTCTTCTTCCAGCGGACGAGTATGGAACAGATCGCCAGCAAATTTCGGCAGCTGACCCGTACCGTACAGCGTGTCCTGGTTAACCAGGTACGGAACATAGTTCTCACTGTAGCCATGCTGTTCGGTATGCAGATCCAGCATAAACTGCGACAGTGCGCGGTGCATGCGAGCAATCTGCCCTTTCATCACCACAAAGCGCGAACCTGTCAGCTTAACTGCGGCTGCAAAGTCGAGGCCAGAGTGCATTTCACCCAGCGTCACGTGGTCACGAACTTCAAAGTCAAACTCACGCGGGGTGCCCCAGCGGCTGACTTCAACGTTGTCATTTTCGTCTTTACCTACCGGCACTTCATCTGCAGGCAAGTTAGGGATGGTTAGCGCGATATCGCGAATTTCAGCCTGTAAAGCATCCAGCTCGGCTTTTGCTGCATCCAGCTCTTCGCCCAGTTTGTTCACTTCCAGACGTAAAGGCTCGATATCTTCCCCGCGCGCTTTCGCCTGGCCAATGGATTTCGATCGGGAGTTACGCTCCGCTTGCAGGTTTTCCGTTTTGACCTGCAATACTTTACGACGCTCTTCAAGAGCGCCCAGCTTATCTACATCCAGCTTAAAGCCCCGGCGTGCCAGTTTTTCAGCGACTGCGTCTGGCTCATTACGCAGCAGATTGGGATCGAGCATGCTTATCCTGTGCTTATCGAATTAAATGGGAGATGTGGCCACAGCCTGCGACCACAGGGATACAGTAACAACATTACCGCAACGATAACATTAACGGTAGCGTTTTATGGGGCTATTTTGATCCTGTTCAGCCAGCCAGGCGAGCTTTTCGCCAATCTTGCCTTCAAGGCCCCTGTTTGTCGGGAAATAATAGCGTGTTTGTGCTATTTCCGGCGGGAAGTAAACCTCACCGGCAGCATAAGCGTTTGCTTCATCATGAGCGTAACGATATTCCTGCCCGTAGCCCATTTCCTTCATTAATTTCGTCGGCGCATTACGCAAATGAACCGGCACGTCATAATCCGGACGTTCGCGAGCATCCGCCAGCGCGGCTTTAAACGCAGTGTAGACAGCGTTGCTTTTTGGCGCGCAGGCCAGGTAAACAATCGCCTGAGCAATGGCGCGTTCACCTTCCGCCGGGCCAACGCGAGTAAAGCAATCCCAGGCCGCAATTGCCACCTGCATCGCTCGTGGATCAGCATTACCCACATCTTCAGACGCTATCGCCAGACAGCGACGCGCGACATATAACGGATCGCCACCGGCGGTAATAATTCGCGCATACCAGTACAGCGCCGCATCGGGTGCGCTACCACGTACCGACTTATGCAGTGCGGAAATCAGATCGTAAAAGCGATCGCCTTTGTTATCAAAGCGGGCGCTTCGCTCACCGGCGATTTCGGTCAATAATTCAGGCTTCAGGACCCGCTTACCGCTATCATTGACTTCGGCCATATCCGCCATCATTTCCAGCGTATTTAACGCCCGGCGCGCGTCGCCATTCACCAGTTCAGCAATGGCGCGTCGTGTTTCATCTGGCAGAACAATATCCTGACCACCATAGCCACGCGTTTTGTCTTCCATCGCCTGAGTTAGTACTTGCTCAATATCCTCTGTACTCAGGGATTTCAACAGATAGACACGGGCACGGGAAAGCAGTGCCGAATTAAGCTCAAACGACGGGTTTTCAGTGGTTGCGCCAATAAAAGTGATGGTGCCGTCTTCAATATGTGGCAGAAATGCATCCTGCTGGCTTTTGTTGAAACGGTGAACTTCGTCAACAAAAAGAATAGTGCGGCGACCTGCATTGCGGTTTTGCCGGGCGCGCTCGATCGCCTCGCGAATTTCTTTCACGCCAGAGGTGACGGCAGAAATACGTTCCACATCAGCGTTCGCATAGCGGGCAATCACTTCAGCGAGGGTTGTTTTGCCGGTACCCGGTGGCCCCCAGAGGATCATAGAATGTAAATGCCCGGCTTCGATAGCGCGCGGCAACGGCTTCCCCGCAGCCAGCAAATGTTGCTGGCCGATATACTGTGCTAAATTTTCTGGCCGCATACGCGCGGCCAGAGGTTGAAAAGTATTATCCGAAAAATCGAGCGACAGATTGCTCACTCAGGTGCCTCTACTTACGTTGATCATCTACCGTGACGCCTTGCGGCGGGGTGAAGGTAAATTTCGCTGCATCCACAGCCCCATTTTGCTGGGATTTCAGTTGATAACTGCTGCGCTGATCGTCCTGCTCCACCGCGCTAAACTGATGGATTGTGCCATCACGTCCCACGTTAATGGTGAACTGCTTCAGATTGCCATTGCTGGCTTTCGGCGTCAGGACAAAGTCATCGCCATTCTGTTTGATATTGTACTGCTGCCAGTCGCTGGACTGGTTGCGGGCAATCAGCATAAACGGCGTATTACCGGTGGCATCTTTCAGCCAGGTTGCCGTAGCTTGCTCAACGAACGGGTTATAGAACCACAGTGTTTTACCGTCAGAAACCAGAATGCTTTCATCAGGTTGTGTCATATGCCAGTTGAATAAGTTTGGACGTTTCACCCACAGATCGCCCTGACCTTCCTGCACCGCCGCGCCGCTACCGTCAGTCACTTTTTGTGTGAAGCTGGCGTGGAAGCTGCTGACTTTATCCAGGCGGCTTTTCAGATCGCTTGCGGCATCAGCCCAAACGCTGCTTGCTACTAAGCTTGAGAGTAATGCACAGGTGATGGCAATTTTTTTCATCATTATTCCTCAAATTACGTCACTCCCGATCGGGAGTTCCCTCTACTCTCTATTCCAGGCTAATAATCAGCTTGAGGAAAGAAGAAAATACTGAATTTTCAGTTGATAGAGTGCCGGATGCGACGCTACCGCGCCTTATCCGGCAATGCATTAATTAGTCAAACGGCGGTGGGGCCAGCACTTCACGATTACCGTTGTGCCCCTGTTCGCTGACAATCCCCTGCGCTTCCATCTGTTCGATAATACGCGCTGCACGGTTATAACCAATGCGGAACTGACGCTGTACGCCAGAAATTGACGCTTTGCGTTTTTCAGTGACAAACTGCACCGCCTGATCGAACAACGGATCCAGTTCTTCAGCGCCATCGAAACCGCCCGCGCCACCTTCGCTTTCACTGTCGGAAGTGATGCCATCAACATACTGTGGGCGACCACGCGCTTTCCAGTCCTGCACCACGGCATGAACTTCCTGATCGCGAACAAAAGCACCATGGACACGTACCGGCAACGTGGAGTTCGGCCCAGAGTAGAGCATATCCCCCATCCCCAGCAGTGATTCCGCGCCAGCCTGATCAAGAATGGTACGTGAGTCAATCTTACTGGATACGGTAAAGGCGATACGGGTCGGAATATTCGCTTTAATCAGACCAGTAATAACATCAACCGATGGACGCTGAGTTGCCAGTACGAGATGGATACCCGCGGCACGGGCTTTTTGCGCCAGACGTGCTATCAGCTCTTCCACTTTTTTACCTACCGTCATCATCAGGTCGGCAAATTCGTCAACCAACACCACAATGTATGGTTCTTTTTTCAGCACCGGATGCTGGGCATCCATACTGTCACCCGGCTTCCAGTACGGGTCTGGAATCGGACGCATCATGCGATCGGCTTCAGCAATTTTTTCGTTATAACCCGCCAGATTACGCACACCCAGCGCAGACATCAGTTTATAACGACGCTCCATCTCGTTAACACACCAGCGCAGCGCGTTGGCGGCATCTTTCATATCAGTAACGACTTCCGTTAACAGATGCGGAATGCCTTCATAAACCGAAAGCTCCAGCATTTTCGGGTCGATCATGATGAAACGCACATCTTCTGGCTGTGCTTTATAAAGCATGCTCAGGATCATCGCGTTCACACCGACAGATTTACCGGAACCGGTAGTCCCCGCAACCAACAAGTGCGGCATTTTCGCCAGATCGGCAACCACCGGCTCACCGGCGATATCTTTACCCAGCACCACGGTTAATGGCGACGGATTATCGCGGAATTTGGCGTTATCCAAAACTTCGCGCAGATAAACGGTTTGTCGTTTTTTATTTGGTAACTCCAGACCTACATAGGGTTTGCCAGGAATAACTTCAACGACACGCACCGCCACCGTCGAAAGTGAACGGGCAAGGTCCCGTGACAAGTTAGAAATGCGCGCCGCTTTTACGCCAGGAGCCAGGTTAAGTTCAAAGCGAGTGATAACCGGCCCCGGAGAGTAATTGACGACATCGGCTTTAATACGGAAATCAGCCAGACGCGCTTCCACCAGGCGAGCCATTTGTTCAAGCGCAAAGGTATCTACCGGCTCCACTTCGCTCGGCGGCGGTGTCAGCAAATCCAGAGAAGGCAGCGGCGTCGTCGGTTTATGCAACGGACGGCTGTCGCCATTACGCATCAACAGCGGATGAAGCAGGGTATCCTGCGGTTGTGGCGCAACTGGCTGTTGTGGCTGCTGATACTGCTGCTGCGGCGCAACCGGTTGTTGCGGCTGCTGATACTGCGGCTGCGGCGCAACCGGTTGTTGCGGCTGCTGATACTGCGGCTGTGGCGCAACCGGTTGTTGCGGCTGCTGATATTGTGGCTGCGGCGCAACCTGCTGTTGTGGCTGCTGATACTGCGGCCGCGGCGCAACCGGCTGTTGCGGCTGCTGATATTGCTGCTGTGGCGCAACCGGCTGTTGCGGCTGCTGTACAGGTTCAACAATTGGCGTAAACAACGGTTCGTGTGGACCATCATCCAGCAACGCTTTCATTGGCGAAAATTCAAAATCATCCAGCGAGAACGGATTCGCCCCAGCCGGTTGTTCGCCGGAATAACGTTGTTGTTGAGTTTGCGCAAACTGACGAGCCAGTTCAGCCTCTGCCGCAGCATCTGCATCTTCTGCGTTTACGGGCACATCATGTTGATACTGTTCGCCATAGCGTTGCTGCTGTGTCTGGGCGAACTGACGTGCCAGTTCATCCTGCTGCATCGCATCGATTTCATCATCGTTATACTGATCGCCAGAATCATACTGATTGCGCTGGGCTTCACGGGCTTTCTCTTCCGCCGCACGCTGTGAGGGCAGCTTAATACCGTAAGACGCCAGTTCACGACGAGTTGGCACGCGGATACGTTTCGGTCGTGGCAACTGCGGGCCAATCCCCTCTTTGACTTGCGGACGCGGTCCACCGCTATTTGCCAGACTGAAGACTGGCGCGGCAACGGTTGCGGCAGCCCCCGTCGCCAGTGTCGCTTTTTTCACGCCAGATGCCAGCGGAGAAACAGCGGCAGCGGCTTCTACTGGAGGTACTGCTGCAACAGAAGGCGCTTTCAACGAAGATTTGATCGGTTCTGGTTCTTTAACCGGTTCTGGAATCGGTTGATACCAGGCCGCAAGTTGTTCACGTTCACGGGCTCGCTTCTCTTCCACTTCTTCAAAATAGTAAAGCGGCGGACGCGCGGGTTTTGTCTCTTCTACAACGGGTTCAGGCTCCACAACAGGCTGCTGTTCAACGGATTGTGGCTGTTGGTACAACGGCTCCTGAGCGGCTGGTTGCTGATAAGTTTGCTCAGTCTGGTATGTAGACTGTGGAGCAAAAGTGGATTGCTGCTCTTCGGCTTGCCAGGCGTTACCTGCCACCGGTTGTTCTGGCGCAGGGGCATAATACGGCTGTTGCGCAGGTTGTTCAGCTGCAGGTGCATAATACGGCTGCTGCGGCTGTACTGGTTGTTGCAGCGGCTCATTATATTGCACTGCAGGCTGCGCATATTGTGACTGCTGTGGGTAACCTTCCGGTGCAGGAGCAATAACCGGCTCTCCCGTTTGTGGACCCGGTACAGGCTGCCAGGCTACTGTAGGTTGCGAAGGTGGAACATCAACAGAAGCAACAGGCGGCATCTGAGTCACAGGTTCAACCGGCGCAGCCCAGCTTTGTGTCGCCGTGGTAGCAGCAGCTGCTACAGCAACAGGTTCGGTAATTGGCGCACCGTTTAATAATGGATCGTATTCGTCATATTCTGGCTGCGTTGCACGATTGCCCGAAAATAGGACGTCGTCCGGGTCGGCAGCCACACCGCGTGCAGTGTAGATAATCTCTTCTTCATCATCCATCCGCTTACCGGAGAACAACGCAGCGTCTGTTTGCCGCCCCATCGGATTAATGAATTTTTCCGCCAACCGTTTACGACGCGCTAGCGCGCCGCGAAGAATACGGGCACGGCGTGATTCATGCTGTTTGCCGTGGTTTTCATCTTCATACTCTTCGTCATCTTCATATTCATCTTCATCGACCCAGGTATCATCGCGACGGGTACGATTACTAGCGAAGGTGAGAATGTTTAAAATCCAGCCGCCGAGTTTTTCAGCAATGGTCACCCATGACCAACCGGTGAACAGCGTCAGGCCCGCAGCCCAAACGCAGAGCAGCGCAATAGTTCCCCCGCTACTGTGTAGCAGTGGTTGTAGCGTAGTGCTTAGTAAGCTGCCAATGACGCCACCGGAGGCAAAATACCAGATATCGTCAGCGTTGATTGCCGCCAGACCACAGGAGGTAAGGATGAGCGCCAAAACGCCAATGATGCGTAGCGAAACGGCAAAATAATCAATGTATTCGTCACTGGACTGATGACGCCAGGCAAACCAACAACCGCCGACAATAATGACGGGAATGGTGTAAGCCATCACGCCAAAAATAAAGAACAGCGTATCTGCCAGCCACGCACCGGGCATCCCACCTAAATTATGGATAGGTTCATGCCAGGCCGTTTGCGACCAGCTGGGGTCCGAAGGGTTAAAGCTTAGTAAGGCAGCCATCAACCAGACGGCAAACAGGACAATAAGGATCAGCAACGCTTCCAGAAGGCGACGGCCGCTACTTAACTTTGTCAATGTGACTTCTTTGTCTTCAGTGTATTCCTGGCTCAAGAAAGGCTCTCCAGGTTACAGGCTTTTCCTGCCCGATGCTAAAACGGACAACAGTACCAGGTTCCCCCAGTACTGTTGCTGTATGGATTAACAGGAGTGTAATCAAAATACGCCGATTTTGCACCTGTTCCGTGTTAGCGCGTCTTAATAACCAGACGATTACTCTGCTTGACTTCTTCCATAACAACGTATGTCCGTGTGTCATTGACGCCAGGCAGACGCAGCAGGGTTTCCCCCAGCAACTTACGGTAAGCTGACATATCCGGCACGCGTGTTTTCAACAGGTAGTCGAAATCACCAGATACTAAATGACACTCCTGAATTTCTTCAAGTTTTTGTACAGCGGTATTGAATTGTTCAAACACATCCGGTGCGCCACGATTCAGAGTAATCTCAACGAATACCAGAAGTGATGCATCCAGATAATGGGGGTTAAGCAGCGCCGTATAGCCCTGAATAAACCCTTGTCTTTCCAGCCGACGCACACGCTCAAGGCACGGCGTTGGGGAAAGTCCCACACGTTTAGAAAGCTCGACGTTAGAAATACGCCCATCCTTTTGCAACTCATTAAGAATGTTACGATCGATACGGTCGAGATCTTTGCCAGGGCGCTTCTTGCTATCTACCATTATTATTGTCTCTCTGTATTCCTTCCCTACTCCTGTCTGACCCTGAAACATCACTGTTCAGAGTCGCTACCCGTCACGATAGACCGAAATCATGAAGATTCACGGCGCGCAATGCCTGGGTCTACGGTGAGAAGACCGTTGCCTTGTGGCAGCTATCGACATCACGAATGGCGTCTGTCCACGCCATACGTAGATTTCACTAGCACGGTAAACATGGTATTTACATGCATGGTTATGCGCATATAAGAATACTGTTTTTTTTCTTCCTCGAATGTTTTCGCAAAACACCAGGGGATTGTCAAAGCAAAACATCGATTTTTAGTACAACATGCCAGATATTCATTAACAGGGGCGTTTATTCATCATTTAATCGGCTTATAAAGCGGGAAATTTAAGTAGCAGAGGTGATAATGACGGGAGAATTTGACCTGCTTATCGATGCTGCCGATTGCACAAATTGTTAACAAAATCGTCATACTCTTTTTTTACGTCTGTAAATTCCCTACAATCCTGCCCATTGTCTGCCAACAACTATGGGGATCTCATGGGCACGACCAAACACAGTAAACTGCTTATCCTGGGTTCAGGCCCGGCGGGATACACCGCTGCTGTCTACGCGGCGCGCGCCAACCTGCAACCTGTGCTGATTACCGGCATGGAAAAAGGCGGCCAACTGACCACCACCACGGAAGTGGAAAACTGGCCTGGCGATCCAAACGATCTGACCGGTCCGTTATTAATGGAGCGCATGCACGAACATGCCACCAAGTTTGAAACTGAGATCATTTTTGATCATATCAACAAGGTGGATCTGCAAAACCGTCCGTTCCGTCTGAATGGCGATAACGGCGAATACACTTGCGACGCGCTGATTATTGCCACCGGAGCTTCTGCACGCTATCTCGGCCTGCCCTCTGAAGAAGCCTTTAAAGGCCGTGGGGTTTCTGCTTGTGCAACCTGCGACGGTTTCTTCTATCGCAACCAGAAAGTTGCGGTCATCGGCGGCGGCAATACCGCGGTTGAAGAGGCGCTGTATCTGTCTAACATCGCTTCGGAAGTGCATCTGATTCACCGCCGTGACGGTTTCCGCGCGGAAAAAATCCTTATTAAGCGTCTGATGGATAAAGTGGAGAACGGCAACATCATTCTGCACACCAACCGTACGCTGGAAGAAGTGACCGGCGATCAAATGGGTGTCACTGGCGTTCGTCTGCGCGATACGCAAAACAGCGATAACATCGAGTCACTCGACGTTGCCGGTCTGTTTGTTGCTATCGGTCACAGCCCGAATACTGCCATTTTCGAAGGGCAGCTGGAACTGGAAAACGGCTACATCAAAGTGCAGTCGGGTATTCATGGTAATGCCACCCAGACCAGCATTCCTGGCGTCTTTGCCGCGGGTGACGTGATGGATCATATTTATCGTCAGGCCATTACTTCGGCCGGTACAGGCTGCATGGCAGCACTTGATGCGGAACGCTACCTCGATGGTTTAGCTGACGCAAAATAATTTTACAAATCAGTAACAAAAGTAAAGAAGGCGACACCATGCGACTATGGGTCGCCTTTATTTTTTCCCCGTTGTAACATTGCTCTGCAAATAATTCTGATAACTCACCTGCTAAGCGTGCAATGAATAAATCCCGTCAAAAAGAGTTAACCCGCTGGTTAAAACAGCAAAGCGTCATCTCCCAACGTTGGCTGAATATTTCTCGTCTGCTGGGCTTTGTAAGCGGCATATTGATCATTGCCCAGGCCTGGTTCATGGCGCGAATTCTGCAACATATGATTATGGAGAATATTCCCCGTGAAGCCCTGCTGCTTCCCTTTACGTTACTGGTTCTGACCTTTGTACTGCGCGCATGGGTGGTCTGGTTACGCGAACGGGTGGGTTATCACGCCGGGCAGCATATCCGCTTTGCCATCCGCCGTCAGGTTCTCGACCGTCTGCAACAAGCAGGGCCAGCGTGGATTCAGGGTAAACCTGCGGGGAGCTGGGCGACGTTGGTACTCGAGCAAATTGACGATATGCATGATTACTATGCACGCTACCTGCCGCAAATGGCGCTGGCAGTGTCGGTGCCGTTGCTGATTGTGGTGGCGATCTTCCCCTCTAACTGGGCTGCGGCGCTCATTCTGCTGGGCACAGCACCGTTAATTCCGTTGTTTATGGCGCTGGTTGGGATGGGGGCTGCCGATGCTAACCGGCGTAACTTTCTCGCTCTTGCTCGCTTAAGTGGGCATTTCCTCGATCGCCTGCGCGGCATGGAAACATTGCGTATTTTTGGTCGTGGTGAAGCTGAAATTGAAAGTATTCGTTCTGCTTCGGAAGATTTCCGCCAACGGACAATGGAAGTGCTACGGCTGGCGTTTTTATCCTCCGGCATTCTCGAATTTTTTACCTCGCTGTCAATTGCTCTGGTGGCGGTCTACTTTGGTTTTTCCTATCTCGGCGAGCTGGATTTTGGTCACTACGATACCGGTGTGACGCTGGCTGCGGGTTTTCTGGCCCTGATCCTTGCGCCAGAGTTTTTCCAGCCATTGCGCGATCTCGGTACGTTTTATCATGCTAAAGCCCAGGCTGTTGGTGCAGCTGACAGTCTGAAAACGTTTATGGAAACCCCGCTCGCCCATCCGCAGCGCGGTGAGGCGGAATTAGCATCGACCGATCCGGTGACCATTGAGGCCGAGGATCTGTTTATCACGTCGCCGGAAGGTAAAACGCTGGCCGGACCGCTGAACTTTACTTTGCCAGCAGGCCAACGTGCAGTGTTGGTTGGTCGCAGCGGTTCAGGTAAAAGCTCACTGCTGAACGCGCTTTCTGGTTTTCTTTCATATCAGGGATCATTACGAATCAACGGGATAGAATTACGCGATTTATCACCAGAATCATGGCGTAAACATCTCTCCTGGGTTGGGCAAAACCCACAATTACCGGCAGCAACATTGCGGGATAACGTACTACTGGCGCGACCTGATGCCAGCGAACAAGAATTACAAGCAGCGCTGGATAACGCCTGGGTCAGCGAGTTTCTACCGCTCCTGCCACAAGGCGTTGATACGCCTGTTGGCGACCAGGCTGCCCGCCTTTCCGTGGGGCAGGCGCAGCGCGTGGCGGTGGCCCGTGCGTTACTAAATCCCTGTTCGCTATTACTGTTGGATGAACCCGCTGCCAGCCTTGATGCTCACAGTGAACAGCGCGTAATGGAGGCGCTGAATGCCGCCTCTCTGCGCCAGACAACGTTAATGGTCACCCACCAGTTAGAAGATCTTGCTGACTGGGATGTCATTTGGGTTATGCAGGATGGCCGGATTATTGAGCAAGGACGTTACGCGGAATTAAGTGTGGCTGGCGGCCCATTCGCCACATTACTGGCCCATCGTCAGGAGGAGATTTAAATGCGCGCTTTGCTACCCTATCTGGCACTGTATAAACGTCATAAATGGATGTTAAGTCTTGGTATTGTGCTGGCAATTGTGACGCTGCTCGCCAGTATCGGTCTGTTGACACTTTCCGGCTGGTTCCTCTCGGCCTCAGCGGTTGCGGGGGTTGCCGGACTGTACAGCTTCAACTATATGCTACCCGCTGCGGGCGTGCGTGGTGCCGCAATCACCCGTACTGCCGGGCGTTATTTTGAACGTCTGGTAAGTCACGACGCGACTTTCCGCGTGTTGCAGCATCTGCGCATTTACACCTTCAGCAAATTGTTGCCCCTCTCCCCTGCCGGACTGGCGCGCTATCGTCAGGGCGAATTGCTCAACCGCGTGGTGGCGGATGTTGATACGCTCGATCATCTTTACCTGCGCGTTATCTCGCCGCTGGTGGGCGCTTTTGTGGTGATTATGGTGGTGACAATCGGGTTAAGTTTCCTTGATTTCACCCTCGCCTTTACGCTGGGCGGCATTATGTTACTGACGCTTTTCCTGATGCCACCGCTGTTTTATCGTGCGGGAAAAAGCACCGGGCAAAATCTGACTCATCTTCGCGGACAGTATCGCCAACAACTGACGGCCTGGCTGCAAGGGCAAGCTGAGCTGACCATTTTTGGTGCCAGCGATCGTTATCGCACGCAATTAGAGAATACAGAAATTCAATGGCTGGAAGCGCAACGCCGTCAATCTGAACTGACCGCATTGTCGCAAGCGATAATGCTGCTCATTGGCGCGTTAGCGGTGATCCTGATGCTGTGGATGGCGTCTGGCGGCGTTGGCGGCAATGCTCAACCCGGCGCGTTAATTGCCCTGTTTGTCTTCTGCGCGTTAGCCGCGTTTGAAGCACTGGCACCAGTAACGGGTGCATTTCAGCATCTGGGGCAAGTCATTGCCTCTGCCGTTCGGATCACTGACTTAACGGATCAAAAACCGGAAGTCACCTTCCCTGATACCCAAACTCATGTTGCCAATCGCGTTTCGCTGACGTTACGGGATGTTCAGTTCACTTATCCGGAGCAATCCCAACAGGCACTTAAAGGGATTTCTCTTCAGGTAAACGCCGGGGAACATATAGCGATTCTCGGGCGAACCGGATGCGGCAAATCAACACTGTTACAACTGCTGACCCGCGCTTGGGACCCGCAACAGGGAGAGATTTTGCTTAACGATAGCCCCATAGCCAGCCTGAATGAAGCGGCTCTACGACAGACCATCAGCGTTGTTCCTCAGCGAGTGCATCTGTTTAGCGCCACGCTGCGTGATAATCTGTTACTCGCCTCGCCTGGCAGTAGTGATGAGGCTCTGGCGGAGAGCTTGCGTCGCGTTGGTCTGGAGAAGCTGCTCGAGGATGCAGGTCTCAACAGTTGGTTAGGTGAAGGCGGACGCCAGCTCTCCGGTGGTGAACTGCGCCGTCTGGCTATCGCCCGTGCGCTGTTACATGATGCGCCACTGGTGTTGCTGGATGAACCTACCGAAGGCTTAGATGCCACAACCGAAAGCCAGATCCTTGAATTGCTTGCAGAAATGATGCGTGAGAAAACGGTGTTAATGGTCACCCATCGACTTCGCG
>ERZ773109.888-NODE-888-length-17777-cov-5.275759_pt1 | contig 17777 bp, 22 predicted proteins | sample MGYA00580569_ERZ773109 | MGnify/ENA primary metagenome ERZ773109 (study PRJEB29015, sample SAMEA2737852) | human gut metagenome | biome: human gut; feature: human-associated habitat; material: faeces | place: China | collected 2012 ...
AGGGGGTATGGTCATTGCGAATTATTCAAGCGATTCATGGATATCTTTAAATGTTGTACCGTATGCATTATCCAAAATATATACCAACTCAAAATATAACAGCACTTGGACCGGCTGGTCAGAATTAGCATCAAAGGATGATTTAAGCAATTTCGTTGTATCCGAAAGAGTTGTCTTTCCAGCTGTCACCATGTCTGCTAACGATGCAACTCATACCTCGAACGTCAGTGTCCAAAAGGACGGATACAAACTGATGGGAGTTTTCATTCGAAGCACAGGAAACTATCAAGTATATCATTACGAAATCGTAATAGATAGAAATGAAAATATTAATATTGGGCTAAAAAATACTGCATCAGCATCTGTAACAGCAACCGCAACAGTTCAAGCAATATATATGAAGAATGTGTAGTTAAAAATTATTTAAACGCTACTTCCATTGGCCCACGCCATACACTATCGTACCCATCCCAAGCTCGATAGATGATTGCTGTCATCTTATAAGATGTATAGGATTGAATAATGTATTTGCCGTCTCCGAATAGATCTTCTACTTTAAGAGAAAATCCACCGGACATCGGACTGTTAGCAAGAGTCTGAGCAGTAGTATTTGACGGACAATAATAATTGCCGGGTGTCTTGTACGTGTTCATATCAGCTTTCTGCGGGATGGATTTTTTACCACTTAGGCAGTATACATTGTTTAAGTCGTCCTTTGTGGCAGTTGTGGTCCAGTTTGTCCAAGCACCATTATTGAAGGACCTACTCGCATGTTTCCCATATACGTCGGTGTATTCTTGAACATATACGCAATTGCTGTTTGTTGGATGGAGGCTGTATGGACTCCGCATACATAAGAGAATTCCGTAATTTGAAAATCCGGGAGGTAAAGCACCGATATTATTGCCCGTTACATAATACACACCTGTGCGTTCAGGACTATTTAAACTTGTTCCTTCTATTAAAACATTCAGATTGATCCGATCAGGGTTACTCAAATCACTATACAACTAAGCCAACCCGCATCCCATCCAAGCTCCATCTGGAAGATCTCAACGCACACTAAAAAAGCGACCGTCTCCGCCCGCCTTTTTCATCGTTTTCTAATGATTAAGCATACTTCCGATGGCTCGCTTTGACCTGCTCCTCCTTCACAGTGCAATAAATCAGTGTTGTGTCCAGTTTTTCATGTCCTAGGAACTCCTTCACCTGCTCGATCGGCATCCCTCTGGCCAACAGATCCGTGGCAATCGTCCGCCGAAATCTATGCGGGTGCGTCTTTTCTACTCCGGCCCGCTTGCCGAGTTGCCGAAGCATATACTGGATTCCGGCCACGGACATGCGACCGTGCGGCTTATCTCCTGTCACAAAGAGCGGCTCGCTGTCTTTTGCATCCCGCTCTTTCAAATATCTCTTCAGATAAAATTTTGCACTGTCTGTAAGATATGTTTTCCGCTCCTTGCTGCCTTTTCCATATACGATCAGCTCCTGCTTTCCCATCTCAATGTCCCCTATATTCAGCGCGGCCATCTCCGAAACACGGACTCCTGTGGAATACAGAAACTCGATCATGGCCCGATCGCGCACTCCGGGACACGCATCCCGGAGCCGCTCCATCTCTTCGGCCGAGAATGGCTTTTTGATTTCCTTTTCAATCTTCAGTGTTCCGACTTTCCGGACCGGATTGCTCCGGACCAGCTCCTCCGTGATCAAGAAGTCCCAGAAGCTCGAAAGATAATGCAGGCGCGTCTGCATCGTCACCGCTTTAATCCCCCGCTTCTCTCGCATATAACCGTAATACATCCGGAGATCCATGCCGGTCACCGTATCGATACTCTTCCCCAGGAACTTCAGTACGTTTCTAACTTCCTTGATGTAATGCTGCAGCGTTTTCCGTTTCCGGTTCATGGCGATCTTGCTGGCCACGAACATCCGGATCTTTGCCTCATCTCCATCCATGCCGGTATCCATCAGTTCTGTGTTCTCTTCTTGGATCTCTTTTCCATGAAAATTCAGGTATAGGACGTTTCCAAGATGCTCCAGTTGCTCCGGAGTTAGGTGCGGTGTCATCTCTGTCAGCACGTTTTTGATGATTTTCTCTATCACAATAAGCCCCTCCTTTACACAGATATTGTAAAGTATAGGGGCTTTCTCTGCCAACAGCACACTCAATTGTATAGTGACTCGAATCGGCGATTCCTGATAGATAAAGCAATTTACAATTCTCTCGCTGATTTGCCATCTAAAGGAAGTTGCTTCGGTACAATTGGAAACGCCCCAATCTTGATTAACGATCTCTTTTCGATTCCTGCACATTCAAGATTTGCCTTCATAAATACAGGCGATTCGACTGACGGTGCTTTACTGGCTATAGATTCCAATGGAACTGTATATTCAGCATATCGTAGTGATAGCGTATGGGGGGCTGGACAGATTTCTGCTTCAAAGTCGGACTTGACAGGCATTGATGCAGCTCTTTCGATTCGTGAAGAAAACGGAGGAGTAATTGTTTCATTCAGCTCGAAGGATTCGAAAAACGGAATATACATAGGAGTTGGTCCCAATGGAGTAAACGCAAACTACAAACTCAATGGAGAATGGAAAAAGGCTATTATCATAGCTACAAAATCATGATTTGTAAATAGCCAATACAGTAACAATAAAATTTTTGTTACTTATCGTCGGGTGTGATACAGCGCAAAACGTGTCTGTTGCTCGATAAGAAATTATTCCCGCACGACTTGCGTCGGTTTCTAATCTTGCGCCATATGGGATTATACATACAGTATTTGGGGGACAGTTTTTATCGTCTGAGATCTTAACATTTCCGTGGTACATTTGTGATTCTCCGTCTTTTACAGTATTTGTTTTGATAGAAATTTGAAACGTTTTAAAATTCAACAAATCCGACTTTGTTGCGAAAACATTCCAAGAAAGATTCGCCCATTCAGTAGTGTTTCCGGTTTTATAAATTACAGACGAATTTATTCCCTTGGTATATAAATATATTGTCATGGATAACGTATCCCATGCGTTATTCCTTACAACAAGCACATTTGAATATAATGGATTTACTCCGGACGGAGCATTTTTAAATGAATTTTCCGCTCCTAATCTATGAAATCCGGCTTTGGCGTTTTTGTCGTTGAAGTCAAATGGGTTGTCTGAAGTATGTGAATACTGAAGAATAGTTTCCATCTCACTATACAATTGAGTGTACTTATCCATCAAAGCCTTCCCCTGCGCCGCTGATAACGGCAATCCGGCGTTGTCCGTCACACAGTTATTGACAATCTGCCCCGCATGCAATACGAACTGCAGTCCGGCTTTTAAATTTCTGAAGAACTGGAAGAAATTCATTTTCGACTTCATGGTTTCAAGAAAACTTGGAAAGCTGCTGATCCCTTCCACCGTTCCGGAATCATCAAACTCTGGGGTCTCAACGGACTCCTTAAACGCATTGAAGTCTACCTTCTTTGTCAGTGCTCCTGGTGACACATAAGCGGTTACCTTTGTGACAGACCCAATCAGCACGTTAAACGTGATCTCCGCAAATTTGCTGATTGCATCCGTTTCCGCATAGATATACTGCGGATCCTCTGTAAGATCCAGATACGCATACAAGATCTCTCCGACATCCGGATCCGTTGCAAAGACTCCAGCCTCCGTAACTGCGAAGCCGGCACTGACGCCAATAGAGCTTACCTGTGCCGCGATATATGCAACGTCAGACTGGTCCGGGCTCACGCCATAGGATTCAATCTGCGCGTCCATCTTATACTCATTCAGATCCACCATTGTCTGCGGGTCAACTCCACTGGAAACCCGTCCGGTTCCCACGGCTACTCTCGATATCTGCAGTTCTGTGCTGGCAGCTACCAGTTTTGTGATCAGCGCCAATCCTTTATTCGTCAATACTGTTCCTGACATTCCTATACCTCCCGTGGTATTGCCGGATAAGATACCCTTGTACAAACAAGAGTTCCTATTCCTGCTTTTAATTCAATCGTCTTCACACTCTTTTTGTTTAACGGCATCGGAGCTACATTAATAAAAGCCGCAATGCATGTAGGAGTTCCCACATACACAGCAGCTCGCTTACTACTGTACGTCTTATAGAAAATTCTGATTCCGACACCTGTGGTCTTTATCCGTTTCATTAGTCCGGCAATCGTATCTGCAACATTTTTGTGTTCCTGATCCAACTTATCCTCATCGATATACAGATAAATTTTTGCAGGATAGACTTCCTGAAAAGATATATCCTCCGCACTTACACCAAAAAGGGATGCCGCCGAGAGGATGATCGTATCGAGATCTCCAGCAGCAAGCATGGCGATGATCTTTACCTTGATCATGATCCGGTAAATCTCATCTCCTGCTTCTCCTCTGGCTACTCCGAAACCATTCCCGTATCTCGTGAGTGTTTCACCTTCCATAACATCGATGTCATCCCACAGCCGGACTTTCTCTGTTTGCTCATGGATGATATCAAAGCCCCATCCTGATAAAGTGAACAACTTTCCGATGTTCGTTTTCGGTGTCCTCTTTTCTTGCAGTTCCAAGATGTCCGTTCGGTTATACGCGCTGGTCAGCATTTCCAGCATCTTTATCGCAAAGCTCATTCGATGATCACCGCACTTTCTTCTGTAATGGCTTTTTCTCGATATCCAATCGACACATTGGATTTTCCGTAAGTGGTTCCGTCTGTACTGATATCAATATCAAAATCCTCCACTCCCGAGACTGCTGCTACAATTCCAGGTAGCTTAATGTAGATGACATCAATACCAATCTCCAAACCTCCGGCCGTCGAGCTGCCGATGTATTCCACTAATGCTTCCCGTATTGTGTCATCTCCAGCATAAGAACTGTTCTTTTTTAATTTTGAGATCTTAATCCAGATTTTCTTCGGCGTCGGACGGGAAAATCTGATCGCCAACTGCTGTTTTGATGCCGTTACGACATTAACAGATACGCTGCCTATCGTCTGGACACCTCCGGATCGGCGCGAGTATATTGCTTTCGCAATCTCCTCATCCAAACCTCCATACACAACCGCCTCCAGGCTGTGCGGCGGAAGATTGTAGGTGTCATCGTGTGCGTCTGTATCATTTTCATAAACATATGCAGATGATACTCCCTCAACATCATTTAGCAGCACAGCCCTGATAGCATCTGCATTGACTCCGCCTGGATAATCCACCGACTTGTGGTATCTTGCCCGAAACTCCGCATCAGTCTCCTTCAAACGTCCTCCTATGATTTCTGCACCATTCGTAATGGCTGTCACTCCGGCCACAGAGGATGGATTGACGATCACCTGGATGGTTCCTGCCGCCGTATTGTATTCCGGTCCTGTTTCGACCGCCTGAATCAAAGCAAGGCATGTCCCGGATTCTCCGATTGTAACAGCAGACATGACCGTATACTGCAATCCTCCGTTTGTTGCCACCAGGAACCCCGCTGGAACCACGGTCCCCACTGTTCCTGTTACAGAAATATATCCGGTTGCTTTTCCTTCCGGAAGAAGCTGCATACCGATTGCATTTCCCAGATGATAAAGGCTTGTCCCCACGGCTGTGTCCACAAAGCGGCTATTGTACACATCTTCCAGGCAGGCAAAGAGGATATTCCAAATCCATGCCAGGATACGCAAAAACACGCCAAGCGGAGATCTCACAGTTAAGTTGATTCCATCACCATACAGCTCCCTTGCCTTGTATTCCAAAGCATTCAAGAGCACCGTATAGGTCGGGCGGTAAAAGCCCTTATCTGTTAATCCCCAGTTATCATTCACCCACATTCACCTCCATACTGACCTTTTCTCCATCGTTTAAAGTCCCGGAAAAGCTGATCTCCGCTGAACGGTTCTGCATGTTGATCGTCAACTCATCGATCATGGCCACACGGCTCTCTTGAAAGATTGCTTCCCGGATTACTTCGTCCATAGTATCCTCATCGGTCGGAAGCCCCAGAATCAATTCATAGTCAGCACCATGATCCGGAACCGGATCAAAGTCTCCCTTGAATGCCGTCAGCGTCATTCTTACGCTCTGGACCGCCGTCTCATCTTCACTCACAGTTTCCAGAAGTCCATTATCATCAAAACACAGATCTTTTGTCTCCGGATCAATCTTCCATGCATCGTTCATGCCATCACCCTTTCTGTACAACACCAACAAAGACCGCATCATCTCCAGAATGCACCCTGGAAGAGTTCGGCGTGCTCTCTGCTCCGGTCTTGATAGAGTTATCGCTGTCCAGATCCAGATAGACCACCACACCGATATCTCCCGGATTGATTTTTACGGTTACTGTTCCTTTCTTTCCCTCGACCTCCACTTCAAGTGGAATATTTGCAACCTTCACGCCCAGAATCGGAGGTGGGGAAACAACCGTGTCACCGATCTCCCTTTTTACCAAAGGTTTCACATTGACGGTCATCTTTCCGGCGTCGAAAGCTGTCACCTGCACAAGATCCGCACAACGGATCTTCAGAAGATTTTTTCTTTCATTCGCTTCTGCATTATTAAGTTCTGCTGATTTGTATCCCATTCTCTCTCCTATCCTGTAACCTTAAATTCGATCTCAGTCGTCCAGGTCCCCGTTGGAGATCCTTTATGTACTCCGGATATGATCTGGTATTTTCCGTTCAGGTCTCTTGATTGGATCTGCACGATATCTCCAGGACCTAAACGGTAATTGAGAAGGCAGGTCCTTTTCCAGGTCTTCTTCGCTACCGCTTTCGTCTCTGCACTTGCTCCTTTATTCTGCGGAGCCTCTACCGTGGTCACGTCAGAATCATCTGACTGGAAGAGGAGTCCACTCGCTGGCGTCAGGAGATATCCTTTGTTTACCCCATCGGCAGGATTATTGATAATGACCTGGTTTGCCCGTATCAGCAGCCTCGACTTACATTCCCTGGTAACGATTTCCTGCAAAACATCCTTCAGCTTTCCGGAGCATACCCGGCCTCGCGGGTATACCACATTCTCCGCAAGCTGAAAGACGCCGATCTCCAGGGCGAACATATTCAGAAGATCCCTAACGATAGCTTCCGCCGTCGTGCCTTCCGCGTAGGTCTTGTTGACTTTCTTATTCAGCCACTGATCGAGTGCCGCCGTTGCTGTGATCTTTGTCTGCCACTCCACGCCATTCTGTTTATGGCTGCAGCTTGCAACCTGTCCCACGAAAAGAACGCCCTCGTCATCTTCATACCCGGCATTAAGGATGACCACCTGGTTCTTTACAATGCCCTGACGAGAGGTCGGATTCAAGTTATATACGGTAAAAGAAGCGGTGATCAGCTGGTCAGAATCATAAAACGGTACTTCAAAATCGAAGTAAAAACCATCGTTCATGTTGTATTTCAGAGGTCCGATCTGCAAGGTAGCGGACCGAAGGAAAAAAGCCATCAGTCTGTCCTCCTTTCATGCAGATAGAGCTGCACTTCTTTTCCGAAATTTTCAAATGTTACCGTATCTACATCACCTGATAAGCAGTACGGAACGATTACGGGGATTGGGTATCTTGCGTCCTCGATCACCCGGAACATTGGTCTCCCGTACCGCACCGGATCCCCGTAGCACAGCACTTCTCCCGTGGCCATAATTGCCAGGTCAATTGTGAAAAACTTTCCCTGCTCGTTATACCGGACCGTCAGAGTGTACGTACGGTCATCCAGCTTGATTGAAAATGTATACGGGACCTTTGACGTATTGATCGGGATGTACTCCACTTCCGCCGTCAGTCCCATTGACTGCAATTCATCCATCTGTCACACCTCCTATACACCGTTGTAGCTTGTGGTTTTCCTTTGCGTTGGTCCACTGCTGCTCTTTCCGTTATAACTGTTCACATACGCCGCATAGGCGCTCTGGCTGATCTGTTTCGCCACAGTTGTCTTCAGCCCCGCAGAAGACACAGTCTTAGCAGAATCCTGCTTACTCATAAGCGGTTCCTGCCCAATCTCCACATATGCTCCGGAGACGATGTTGGCTTTCTGCAGCGTGGCCGTAAACGAAAATCCATCACGATTTCCCGAGTCATTTTTCATCTGAAGACTTATGATCACATAATTCTCTACCCGGAACTTTCCCACATACGTCACCAGATCCCGGTTCTTCCACATTGCTTCCAACCGGGACCGGAAGGCGCTGTGGTTCTTTACCACAACGCCCACGATCTGGAACTGTTCCGGATTCAAGTAAACATGGTCCTCGATGCTGCTCCCGCCTTCGATCGCATTGGATGTCATCTTACTGGATTTTGTCATCGTCTCCTGTGTTATCGTTCCGGTTGCCGGAAGAAACGATATTGCTCCGGATTTCTTTCCGGTCAAACTATATGCCATGTCAACCTCCTATGCATTTCCCTGCTGGATCGCCATCTGATCATAATGTTCTTCCTGCATCTCCTGATACAGCTCCTTGATCATCTGCTTCAGGTCATCCGTCAGCTTCGTACCTCCGCCCTCACTGTCTCCGTGGATCTCCACCTTGATCGTAGGGTTGAAGTTAATGTCTGTCTTAACACTGCTCTGCCGGCTGTTATTGATGATCTGCTCGCTCTTATCCGCCGGAATGATAGCGGATCCGGACGGCAGATATGCGATCTCACCGCCGCGCTCGTTGATGTGGGTCCAGCCACCTTTAAAGTCCGGATCTCCATCTGCGTTATGCGGTATCTTCACACCTGCAGATTTTGCCGCCGAAGAACCGCCGCCAAATACGCCAGCGACCTTGTCCAGAAGTCCTGCAAGCCCGCCAGCCGCCCATTCAACGATTTTCGATAAGAGGCTCACAACACGGGACAAAATGTCCGCAATGCCTCCGAGAACCGGTGAGATGGTCTGCAAGATCGGCGGGATCATCTTCAACCCAGCCGACAACGCCGGAAGAATGGAGTTTGCAATGCTCTCCACATATGGCATCAGCGGAACAACTACATCATCACCCAGCACCTTCAGAATGTTCACAAACGGCGGGACGATCGTCGTCGCCATGGTCCCGATGATCCGGGAGAGCGGCGGCAGTGCCGTCGTTGCAATATTAAGCAGAGTGCCTCCAACCGGTCCGGCAATGGATCCTAACTGTCCGATCACATCAATAAGTGGCGGAATCGCATCTTTCGCCAGGCTCATGATCGCCGGAGCACCGGAGGAAATTCCGATACTCATCGTATCGACGATTCCCATCAGCACCGGCTCAATCTGCGGCCAGGATGTCAGCAACGTGTTCGTGAGATCTGTGAACACCGGCGCAAACCGCTCCGCTGCGTCCGCGAGGAAGTTCTGCCAGATACCGTTCAGGCTCTTGATCCCATTTGCGTATCCTTCCTGTTCCTTCGCCGCCATCTGCTGAATCTGCGTCGAGTTCTTCAGCAGCGCGTTCATCCGGACCTGAGCCATCGCATAATCATCCAGATTATCGATGTTCTTTCCAAGCCCCATCTCCATTGCGGACTGCTTCAGGACTGCATCATCAATCTGGATTCCATATTCTGACAACGCTTTCGTGTTACCATTAATGTAATCCTGCATGACACTGAGGGCTTCCGAGTCATCCAGCTTAAACGCAGTCCCAAGATCATATGCTAGCGAAGTCGTAATCTTCGAGAGCTCTGTGGCTGCTTCTCCGGTGATCCCCAGCTCGTTGTACATTGCTTTATTGGATACCAAAAAGCTCTGTACTTCGGTATTGCTCCGGTGGATCGCAGACGAGAAGTTCTCTGACCATTCCTTCACCCCGGAATCCGGAGAAAAAGCAGCTTCGAATTTCGCCCCCGTCTGTTCTGCAGACTTACCGACTTCCAAGACCGCTGATCCGAACTGTTTTGCCAGTTCAACACCCTTCTTAAAGATCTCGATCGCTGCGGACACCGCAAAAAACGACTTTACAGCAGAGCCCATAGCGTCTTTGATCGCCGTTCCTGCTCCGGAGCCATCGCTCCCCATTTTGTCCAGGTCTGCGCCGGTTTTATCCGCCTCATCCCCTATGTCATCGATGTGTTCTCTTGCCCGCTCAAGCGCGTCAGAGAGCTTTGACCGAATCGTCTGGATTGGATGGGTAAATGCCTCCTTGACATCCCGTGCACCGTCCACAGCATCTCTGGTAAACTTGGCCGCCTTCTTTCCTGCGTATCCATAAGCGCCCTGGAGTCCGGCTTTGATCGTCTTTGCGATAGAATTTGTCTCTTTGTTCGCTGTGGCGCTTGTAACGATAACAGCCTTTTTAAAGCTGTCAGCCTCGGCACCCATCTGAATGTAAGATCGTTCCACCTGAACACCGGCATCCTCAAATGCGTCTCCCGCATCTCGCGCAGCGTCGGACACTCCATCCATATCCTTTGCCGCAGTTCCAGAATTTTTCGCAATCTCACTGCCGAAAGCATCTGCTGCTTTCACTGCGTCCCGCAGCTCATCTTTCGCCTGCCCGACATTTTCTTCTGCCTTATCGCCGAACCGGTCAAACGCAACCCCGGCATCCCGGATTGCAGATCCCGCCCCGTCTCCGGAATCTTCCAGCCGGTCCAGTGTCGTAATGACCTTCCGGCTTTCTCGGTCTGCATCGTGGAGTCCGTCCGCCATCGTTCCGGCACTTCTTGCCACGCGGCTTCCCATCTGGACGCCGCTGTCTTCAGCTCCCTGGAATCCAGCTTTGATTCCCTGGATGCTGCCGTAAATACTTTCCAGCTGATTGATGGAATCCTTCAGCCCAAAGTCTACGCCAATTGTTAGATTTCTCTGGTCGTTCAATTTGTCACCTCTCTTTCAATAAGTGACCGGCAGAACTTCCTACGAAGCATTCTGCCGGTCACTTATGGATTGTCTGAAATTGAGGTACGCCTCTCGTGCTTCGTAGAACTCCCCGAGATCCATCTGGGCCCACTCGGAATAAGAAATTTTTCCTGTTGAAAAAACAAGAGTCCAGAATTCCTGATGCCTTAATGCTCTGGACTGAGCCAGTTCTTCATCAGCTTCTGCCTCTAAGAAAGGATTCGATCTCTCCCAGAAGCTTCTCAGATGTCGAAATGTCCTCTGCCTCCTCGAAATAATCAAATCCTTTTGTAGCTACCTCTTTCGGTTCGATGACCACGTTTTTGAACAGCTCATCGATGTAATCCGCGGTCTTCTTCTTTCCTCCTGTCATCCCACAACGGTCGTTCAGGTCGAAATACCATCTTGGAGACACGCTCTGAAGAACGAATTCGTTACCGTTTACTACTACTTTTTTCTGCTTTGCCATATACTTTCTATATCCCCTTTCAGTTAATCCTTTCGGACGGTCCGGCCACTTCTTCATGACTTACCGTACCTGAAGATTCGGTACGAAAATTGAAATTGTTACATTTCCGGATGTCTTTCCTCTGGACACATCCGGCATCTTCACAACGCGGCATTTCTGCGCCGTAATGCTGATATCATCGCTGTCATTTGCATCAGATACAGTCACAGATATCTGTTTCCGGCTTGACGCCAAGCTTCTGAGACGCGGCAGAGAGGAAGAAGTTCCCTGCAGCGTGAGTGTAATCGTACCGCTCTCATTCGCATTCTCGGAATATACCACATCGCCCTTGCAGCCCACTTCTGTAGTCACTGCATCCTCGTTTTTTGTTGCCGTGATCATGGAGTCTGATGCGTATCCGGCGATAATAGCTCCGTCCACCGCCACGTTGACTTTTTTCGGATCATAACTTGTTACATCCATTGATAATCCTCCTTACTTAATTCAGCGTTACTTTTAAGGTTCCGGAGATCTTCACACCATGGACGGCACCAGCCAGCTGTGCTTCCCACGGGATATCCGGCATCTGGCGTAATGCTGCCTGCTGGTCTGTGGCCGCGGACCTCTTCGGAACGGATACGTTATACACTCCGGCGCCAGATTCCGGATCCGTTGCAATGATCCCGTAATCGGCTGCCTGATCCAGCGTTTCAAAAACGCCGGCTGCCACGATCGTAAAACCAGCATCCGTGTACGGAATCGTTTCATTGCTTGTGAAGATGTTGTACAGCTTCTCACGCATGGTTTTTGCAATCCAGTCGCCGCCAAGGATCGTATCGATCCATTCTCCGTCAGCACAGCAGCCGTTTTTGATGTAGTTTTTCTTGTACTCATTGGTAACCCAGTTCACATGGTTCTCTTCCAGAATCGTGAGTTCGGATTCTTTTAAGTTCGGCACGGACACTCCCACCGGCATCTTAAATTTCCATGTTACAGACTGCGGGTACCAAGGACCAACAGAACCAATCCACGCAGCTTCCGCCTGCTCGTCCAGATTCCCTGTGTAAATCACGACGGTTCTTCGGTCAGTGAGCTTCAGTTCCTTGTTGTCGGTCTCTGCAAAGTAAAACTTTCGGTGATCCTCGACTCCGGCCGTCAGCTCTGCTTCACTCGGTTCACTGTCTGCGGCAAATGCCGCCAATGCTTTGACGTAGGCGTCCTCATGCTGATCAGTAAGAAACATGTACCAATCATTATCTTTATCCTGAAATGTTTTGATCGCATTTACGAGTGCTTCCGGAGATTCCGGTTCCGCAAATCCTACAACTTTGACTTTCTTGATCAGGGATGCCGGTGTCGGTTTCGCCTTACCCTGTCCCATCATCACCTTTGCTTTTTTATACACAGCACTTTCTGCCGTATAGTCCTTTGCGATATCTTCCGGATCCGTATAAGTCTTCACGTCTTTCGCTCCGGCCGTGGAGATCAGAAGAATATCGAGTGAAGCAACGGAAGTGTCAACCTCTTCCAGCTTCACAACCACTACTACGTCTTTAGAGCTCATTGCTGTCTCCTTTCTTTGTCACTACATGTTCAATGGTTCCTATCTTCCGGGTATCTGTGCGGACATACCGGATCCGGACGTCAAAGCCGTACCGCCTCGCCTCTTCATCGACCATCAGCGTGGATCGGTCCTGAACAGCTGACACATTATCAACGGTTATTCCCATGCCTGCGATCGTATCGTAACCGACATGGAGGAACCACCCGGCTGCCTTGTCCGCAAAACGAAAAGCTTCATCCTCTCCCAGAACATACTCGTTACTGACCTCCCGATCGGTGCTGCAGCATGTAAAGGAAAAGGTGCAGCTGGCTTCCCCGGTCCGTTTCTCCAGATATCCATCATCCAGCTTCTCCAACTGATAATCTCCCTGCCCGCCTTCCGGCGTGTATGGAGCCGCACTGTAAAAGAGATACGGGTATTCCGCTTCCGGATTCTGCTGGTTATTCAGCATGATCGGACACTGAAGGTATTCGCTTAAGCACTGGATGATCCGGTTTCGGATTTCTAAAAAGTTCATCGTTTCGCCGCATCTCCCTTCCTCTCGATCAGATAACGCTTCATCGGGTGGATGGAATTATGCCCCAGCTCCTGGGTGATCGTGTATACGGTCCCATCCTGATCCATCACGCGGGCGCCAATCTGAAGTGCATGTCCGTTTGTGTAGATTTTCTCTGTACAGTGCATATAGGTTCCCGCCGCGTCGCGAATCAGGTCCTTATCATTCACTGGCAGAATCACCCCACGGAATGAGATTCTGGTTTCTTTTCCCGGTATGTACTGTCCGCCATTATCCTGCTGAAACGCCGCCCCTGATTTGATTTCAAACATCTCATGGAGCAGTCCATTCGGGATCATTGGTTTGGCATACGCAAAACTGCTCATGCTATACATCATCCTTTCTCTATCCGGTATGTGACGGAATTCCTTAGTCTTCCGGTCTCGATCAGCGGGTTATCCGGCCAGTTTGATGTGGCTTTTGTAATATTTCCCTTGTTTTTAAAATTGAACGGCTGGTTCATGTATTCCTGGATCAGCCCTACAATTTTCATCCCGATATGGTCCATGACACTCTCCGCGTCCCATCCATCAAATACAACATGGCTGATCATCGTGGAAACAATATCTTCGATTGCCTGCTCATTGCTGTCATATCCCGCGCGGATGAAGCTTCTCTCCGGAATATTCACAGATTCCATCAGGATAAACAGAAACTCAATGTCGTCCTTTTTTGTCGGGATCTTTTTATTCCCCGGTTTCCTGTCCTTCGGTGTCGTATCGGAAGGGGAACTCTTCACTTTCGGTTCTTTTCCTTTTCGGTTCGGGCTGATACATCCGAACAGATACCCGTTTTCGGAGCGAAGGAAAAAGAGCCCCGGGAAATCCAGAGGACTCTTTCCTACTGCTTTCTTCGCAATTGGAATCGCGAGATTTTTTACGTTCTTCGCATGGATCGTTGCGCCAAACTCATGGACATTGGCGATCGTCAGGATATCTGCAGGTGCTCCTTCGCGGCCCTCGCCGCCAGCCCCGAACCCATTGCCTCCCTGGATTCCGATATGCAGTTTCATTTCTTTTAGCTTTTCAAATTCTGCCTTGATCCGTTCCAGTTCCGGCGTTATGGTATCGTTTACTGTCATCAGGTCCACCTCATATACTGATTGATTACTGCCTGCACCTGCTCACCGAGCGCATGGTCAAAGGTCCAGCTGACATCAGAAATACTGAAGGCTGCCAGACCGTTCGCCCCGTTGTTGGCAAGATTCCACTGCTGCTGTACCATCTGCCACACAATATACTGCAGATCATACGGCAGATCCGCCGGATGTTCTTCTGTGGCGTCTTTCGGCAAAACATATCCTGCCTGATACTTCACCTTCAGACATCGGTTAATCCTTGTAAGATCATTTGCCAAGCCACTTCGGTATCCCCGCAGCTCCCAGCCAGTATCGCTGAAAAGGACTCCTATATCCCCTGTGTCCGCAAAGGAGTATGAGTCCGGATCCAGTTCCTGATGATATCTTGTGTCCTCTACAGACATCACCTCCCGGATCGGGTACTGTTTCAGACACAGTTCCTGATATCCGGTCGGGAAATGCGTTTCTGTGTACTCCCTGAGCGCAAATTTACGATTCGTCATGGTCTCGATATAACTTGACGCTGCATTGATCAAACGTTCGATGTTATTCTTGGTGGAATCGTCTGTCTCGGTTATTCCCAGGAAGTCCAGCATGGTCTCCAGCGTTGTCATCGCATTATCTGCAAGCAGGCTTTTTCTCTCCATTTGCATCACCTTTCTTTAAGGCAGAGACCGGAGTCCCCGCCTTATTGCTCCGGGGAGCAGTCATCTTGTTTTCGCGCTTTTTCCGATCCATGCCTGCGCCCTCCTAAACCGGAGCCTGCGCCGGATCACCCAGGACAAGCGCATACGCTGCTCCGGATGCCGCAGGGCTTGTTCCGCCGGTAAAGCTGATTGTTGGTGTGATCTTGATATAACGCTTGCAGCCTAAAAGGTCCAGATTCATCTTGATCTCTTCTCCGGATGTCACGGAGATCTCCTTCAGGATGCCATCGCTGGTTGTAGTGTCTGGATCCAGCTTGGAATCCGGGACCACTTCAAAAGTTCCGTCTTTTGTATCGCAGTGCTCTACCTTAACGGTCAGCTTTGCGGCCGTCGGGGATCCAGTGATGGATCCGATGGATGCAGCATAAACCGCGGAGAGGAATCCCTCGCGGTCTACAACTTTTCCGGATCCAATCACAACAGACACAGTATCAAATAATGCTCTTCTCATGCTTGTCCTCCTTAAAATACTTTAATGTTCTTGCAGTACAGGAAGCTCTCTGCGTGACGTACAGCAATGTCATCAAACATAATTGCACGGGTCGCAGAAAGGTTCTCCTCAAAGGCATTGTGCTGGATGCCCTGCTCATCAGTCCATGTACCGTCAAGGGTTGTGTAAGTCTCAAGTCCCATCTGATCGCCAATCAGAAGATCAGACCAGTTTCCAAAGAACAAATCTGTCTTTCCGTTCTTATCGATCGGGATCTGGTTGCTCACCTTATACGGCATACCCGCTAATTTTCCTTCCATCATCTCATCGCGGTAGATGTATGCTCCAGTCTGGGTCTTCATGTTCTTGAACACGCCCTCCAGCTGGCTGTTCATCGCCCATCCGGCATGAAGGTCATCAATGTTCTTTCCTAATGCCTTGGAGGATACGTAAACCGGGAAGTCTGCGGTGATCTTTCCGTTCGTATCTGCAAGTTCAGCAGTGTCTAACTTTGTCGCATCAATGTTCTCAACCTCTTTGTTATTTGCAATGCCAGTCGGCTGGAACTCGCTGCCTGTGCCGTATAATCCACCATAGTCAAGGCCTAACTGCATGCGGCGGAACAGGTCGTTTGCGAACATCGCATCAGAAGAGAAGTTAGACATTAACAGAAGCTCTCTGGACTGCGGCACGATAGCTTCCAATCTCTTTGCAGACATACGGATGTTGCCGTACTTCGGGGAAGCTGCCGTGATCTTACGACCTTCACCGCCCCATGTTGCACGGGTTCCCGCTGTCATACGCGGAAGGTTTAAGTTGCCGTTTGTTAACGGGATCTGCTGTGCCCCTAACTCCACGATAACGGTCTTCGGGTAAAGAAGCTCGATGATCTGATCGGAGTAAACCTCCGGAATCAGGAAACCTCCGCCTACAGAGCTGGTCGCTGTCATCGCTTTGAACTCGCGCTCCATCTCCTTATCTCCATACATCTTTCTTGCCATGTATGCGGCACGCTCCGGATCTCCCTTACCGTGGATATCTAAGCACTTGATGGCACGTGCCACCTGGATATGCGCCGGAATCTTTTTCTGCTGCACGCCTCCCGGTTCTCCTTTCCTGCTCATATAAATGTTGCTGTATTTTCTTGCCGGTTCACGGCGTTTCTGGAGAGTTCCCGCGGATTTCTTCTGGCGAGTGGGAGTAGTCCCCTTCATCCCCTTTTCCTCGTCATTCTCCGGCTCGTCGTCGCTCATGACCTCAGCCACAGCGTCCAGTAACTCATCGGCAAAGCCGTCGCCCAGCTCGTCCTCTTTGCGGGACTTACGCTTTTCGTTTACGTCGTCAATGGCGTCCTGGATCACAGTCTCAAGGTCCACCTCATCGCCCTTCGTACCGTCAGCGGCATCAACGATTGCCTCGACGATCTCTGCGGCCGCGTCCTCTCCGATCTCATCCTCTTTTGCGGACTTGCGTTTCTCATTGATGGAATCGATGGCATCACTTACGATATCCGCGATGTCATCATCGTCCTTATCCTCGTCCGGATTGTCTCCCTCTTTTTCCTCTGCGAGGGCAGCCTTTACTGCATCCTTGATCATCTCCTGGAGATCTCCAGCGCCCATCTTCATGGACTTTCTTCCTCTTGCTGCCTTACGATTTAATCTGTATTTGCTCAATTCGCATCCTCCTTAAAAAATAATTTCAATGTTGCCTGCTTTTCTGCTTCTGGGAGGTTTTCTCCGAGAAATCGGCATTTCCTTTTTCCCGGATGCCTCGCTGATCACAGAATCGATCATGCGGGCTGACTCCTTCATGGAGCGGCTGACCTCTTTCAGGGACTTAAGCCTTGAATCGCTGATCTTGCGTCCTTCCTTCAGCTCTTTCCGGATCTCTTCTGTTGCCGACTTGTAGTCAGTAATGACCGCCTCCGGGTTCATGGCCCAGGTCACAACAGACACTTCCCACAGGGTCACTTCCTTCAGATGCCGGATCCCAGTCTCGTCATATTCAAAGACTACCGGCTCATAGCCGATGGACAACTCGTTCAGAACACCGTCCTTTAAGAGGGTCTTGATATCTTTTCCCATCGATGTGTCGGAGATCTTCGCCTTCAGGAATAATCCCTTTTCATCCTCCCGGAGCTCGATCGGCTTTCCGATCGGCAGCCAGCAGTCGTTATGCAATGCCAGAATCTTGACTCTCTCCCATCCACCC
>ERZ773109.898-NODE-898-length-17701-cov-9.226397_pt1 | contig 17701 bp, 20 predicted proteins | sample MGYA00580569_ERZ773109 | MGnify/ENA primary metagenome ERZ773109 (study PRJEB29015, sample SAMEA2737852) | human gut metagenome | biome: human gut; feature: human-associated habitat; material: faeces | place: China | collected 2012 ...
AGGTTTTGTTACCATATGAATTTTTGCTAGAACAGAACCGATTGAAAAGACAACCAAGACATTAACCAGTTTTGTTACCATATGAATTTTTGCTAGAACAGAACACTATTTAAAGGATGAATTCATGGAGTACAGTTTTGTTACCATATGAATTTTTGCTAGAACAGAACCTATTCATTTCAGTAGTAGTATATGACTACGTTTTGTTACCATATGAATTTTTGCTAGAACAGAACTCTTTGTTGTAACATACCCAACAACATCTGGTTTTGTTACCATATGAATTTTTGCTAGAACAGAACCAGACTATGTCAATGCATTCGTTAAAGCTCGTTTTGTTACCATATGAATTTTTGCTAGAACAGAACCTAAGTATAGTTTGACTGCTACATCTAGCGGTTTTGTTACCATATGAATTTTTGCTAGAACAGAACATAAAAATGAAGTTGAAGTTGTTGGATACAGTTTTGTTACCATATGAATTTTTGCTAGAACAGAACGGAAGAAGACAAGAGCATTGGTCATGTCCAGTTTTGTTACCATATGAATTTTTGCTAGAACAGAACGTGGACTCATCTACTGCGAAGATGATTTATGTTTTGTTACCATATGAATTTTTGCTAGAACAGAACTTTATGTAAGAAGAAAATGCACGAAATGCGGTTTTGTTACCATATGAATTTTTGCTAGAACAGAACTACGAGAAAAATTTACAGAAGTGTTAACGGGTTTTGTTACCATATGAATTTTTGCTAGAACAGAACGATGAGGTTGCAAAACTGAAGTATATAGAAGTTTTGTTACCATATGAATTTTTGCTAGAACAGAACTATGGAATATAACAAAGAAAATTACAAAGGGTTTTGTTACCATATGAATTTTTGCTAGAACAGAACGTGGTCTGCTAAAATGTTTTTCTTTGTAGAGTTTTGTTACCATATGAATTTTTGCTAGAACAGAACAAACTTTGAAAGAGAATAAGCCAATCTTGTGTTTTGTTACCATATGAATTTTTGCTAGAACAGAACGGTTATACATCACCTGAAGACTTGCAGACAGTCTTGTTACCATAAAGATTTTTGCTAGAATATCGTTTATTTCTCTTGTGTGACATTGACTACCGCATACTCACATATACCCTCTGTTCTCATTGTAAAACCCCAACCAACAAGGCCTGAGCTAATGATTTTTGTTTGTGTAGTCTTTTCTGCCGATTAGAGTTATGTTGTTTAAATGTACTTCTTGATCATTTAGAATGATAATATTGTTTTTAGTGATTTTGTGATTGAGTTTATTTCTTGTGAATTTTGTTTTGCTTTTATGATTGCCATATACAAAATAAACAGGGGATACCTTAGTAAGTCTTCCAATTTGTTTAAATAGGATTTCCATATCTTCTTTTGATGCGGATTCATCCACGAAGTCTTTGCTAAGTAGATAGAAATTTGGTGTTTGTGATTTCTTTTGTTGTTTTGATGTTGTAGGTGGTTTTATGGATGGTATACATACTCATAGAACCAAAAGTAACGATGGATGTGGATATGATGGTTGAAAGGATTATGGAGAGAATTGGTTTTCTTTTCTTGAATATTAATAATAGGATTAGTAAATAGAATAGTGTATGTACAGCCCACATAGCTTGATACGTATGCATATTTGAACAATTGATTAGTAATGCGATACAAATGGCGTATCGTATTTTTTTGTTGGATTTATTATTTAAAAGATCATTTAGTAACATACATAACCCAATTTCTAGAATGAGGATTCCAATTTGAAAATAGATTATACTATCACTTTCTTTTGGTCTTATCTTACACCATTGTTAGAAAGATTTCTTAGTTTATGCAGTATAATAAAATGGGTGAGATTATGTATAAAATATTGATTGTAGAAGATGATGAACTCATTTCAAAAAAGTTAGAATCGTTTCTTAAATCTTGGAACTATGATGTTAATCGAGTTGTTGATTTTTATAATGTGTTGGATGCATTTCATTCCTTTAATCCAGACTTAGTATTAATGGATATAACACTACCTTATTTAAATGGATATTTATGGACGGAAAAGATTCGTGAAGAATCAAAGGTACCTATTATCTTTATTTCAAGTGCTACAGACAATATGAGTATTGTGATGGCAATCTCTAAGGGTGCAGATGATTTTGTGTGTAAACCATTTGATTTAAATGTTCTAGCTGCTAAAATCACCGCGATATTAAGACGTAGCTATGACTTTGTATCCAATCATAATGTACTAGAATATCAAGGTGTACGCTTTAATTTAGATGATAATACAGTAAGTTATCAATCTTCTCAAATGGAATTGAGTAAGAATGAGGCGAAGATACTTCGACTGCTCATGGAAAAGAAGGGGACGATTGTATCTCGAGATAATTTAATGGAATATTTGTGGAAGACAGATTTTTATGTGGACGAAAATGCACTAAGTGTGAATGTGAATCGTTTGCGTAAAAAGTTAGAGAGTATTGGCATTGTGGATTTTATTCAAACAAAAAAAGGGTTGGGATATAAGATATGAAGTTGTTTGGCCATTATTTAAAAGATCGATTGTTTTTTATAATGATCTATGTAGTCAGTGTATTCGTTTGTTTATGCGTATTTAAATTATATAATCTAGAACTAGAAGCCTTTACATATGCTTTTATGATTTTATGTGTCTTATTGGTGGTTTGTTTCTGTGTGGATTACTACAAATATTATAAGAAACACCAAACACTACTAACTCTTCGATCCAACAGTAATGTTTCTTTGTCTTGTGATCTTCAAGATTCTTCATTAATAGGAGAAGACTATCATAAAATCTTAGTGGCTATGAAAGAGTATCATGATCAGTATGTTGAATCTTCAGAAAGTAAAATGCATGATTTAGAAGATTATTTTACGATGTGGGTCCATCAGGCTAAGCTTCCCATTGCCGCTATGAAATTATTATTGGAAGATGAGAAGTTGAGTCGTAGTGAAATTAAGTTACAACTCTTACGTATGGATCAGTATACAGATATGGTTTTAGCGTATTTACGTTTAAATAGTACGCATACTGATTTCTTATTTAAAGAATTAGAATTGGATGATTTGATTCGACAATCTATTCGTCACTTTTCTACGGAATTTATTCGTAAACACATTCAGTTGGATTTTAGAGAAACTGCAGATGTTATTTTGAGTGATGAAAAGTGGCTTGTGTTTGTGTTGGAACAAATTCTTTCGAATAGTCTTAAATATACCAATGAAAATGGTTTGATCTCTATATATATGAAATCAAAACACATCTTAGTCATTGAAGATAATGGGATTGGCATTAGTGCAAGTGATTTAAGTCGTGTATTTGAAAAAGGCTATACAGGTATGAATGGGCGTAGTGATAAAACGGCTAGTGGTCTGGGTCTATATTTGTGTAAGAATATTTTGGATATGTTGAATCACAAAATAACAATTGAATCTAGTGTAGGTAAGGGGACTCGAGTCATATTGAATCTTACGCATTTTGATGGAAGAATTGAGTAATCTTACAATCTTGTAAGGTGAGTGTTAGCTGAATCGATGGCTGCATTTTTGAATTCTTTGTAGAATTTTGGTGTACATGGAGGTAATGGATATGGCATTATTAGAAGTAAAAAATTTGAAAAAAGTATATACAACAAGATTTACACAGAATCAAGTACAGGCATTGACCAATGTAAACTTTAGTGTGAATAAAGGTGAATATGTAGCTATCATGGGTGAGTCTGGTTCTGGTAAGACAACACTATTAAATATCTTGGCCGCTTTAGATAAACCAACCAGTGGACAGGTCTTATTACATGGTAAAGATATTACGCATATTTCAGAAAAAGAAATTGCGAACTTTCGAAGAGAACACTTAGGATTTGTGTTTCAAGACTTTAACTTATTAGATAATTTTAATAATCGCGATAATATTTTCTTGCCTTTGGTTTTAAGTAAGAAAAAATATCCGGAAATGAAAGAAAGATTGACTCCAATCGCCAAACAATTAGGGATTGAAGATATTTTGGATAAGTTTCCATATGAAATTAGTGGGGGTCAAAAACAGCGTGTTGCCGTAGCTCGTGCTATCATCACAAATCCAGATTTAATCTTGGCGGATGAGCCAACAGGAGCATTGGATTCAAAGAGTACAGAGGAACTTTTACATTTGTTTGGAACTATCAATGAAAATCAACAAACGATTGTGATGGTAACCCATTCGACAAAGGCTGCCAGTCATGCGTCTCGTGTTCTGTTTATTAAGGATGGAAAGATCTTCCATGAAATTTATAAAGGTAATAAAAATTTAGATCAGATGTATCAATGTATTAGTGATACGTTGACACTACTAGCAACAGGTGGTGTTCATCATGAGTAGAGCTTTCTATTTAAATTTAGCTGTAGATAACTTGAAGAAGAATGCGCGTACCATCATTCCTTATATACTAACAAGTGTCTTAACGACAATGATGTTGTATATGGTCGTTTCTTTGGCAAATAACCCGAATCTAAATGAAATGTTAGGGGCAATGACATTAACACAGATGTTAGGTTTTGGGGTTGTGATTATTGAAATCTTTGCGTTTATCTTCTTGTTCTATACACATAGTTTTTTGATCAAAAGAAGACAAAAAGAATTCGCGTTATTCTCTATATTAGGAATGGAAAAAAAGCATTTAGCTCGTGTCTTATTTTATGAAACTGCGATTACTTTACTTGTTTCATTAGCTTTAGGTATTGGCTTAGGTATCTTATTTGATAAAGCGATGTTTTTGATTATCGCAAAAATGATTGGTGCAGATATTGTACTCGGCTTCTACTTTTCTTTTTTTGGCATGAGACAATGCGTTCTTGTGATTGGATTGATTTATGCATTGATCTATTTCTATTCTATGGTTCGTATCCATATTTCAAGTCCAATTGAATTGCTACATTCGGATCATATGGTCGAAAAAGAGCCTAAGGCAAAATGGTTTCTTTCTATTGTAGGCATTCTTTGTCTAGGTATTGGATACTATTTGTCAATCAGCACAAAAAATCCATTAACGGCACTCTATTTCTTCTTTGTGGCTGTTGTACTTGTCATTGTTGGAACGTATTTATTGTTTACATCCATATCAGTGACTTTCTTAAAATTAATGAAGAAAAACAAGAATTATTATTATAAGACGAATCACTTTATTAGTATTTCTGGCATGATGTATCGTATGAAACAAAATGCGGTAGGACTAGCCAATATTTGTATTCTTTCAACGATGGTCTTAGTCATGTTGTCTACAACACTAAGTATGTGGTCAAGTATTGATAGTATTGTGGATTCACAATATCCTAGAAGTGTAATGGGAAATGGATATGGGGATGCTTCTAATATTGATTTTGATGAAATGAATGAAGAATTGATTCGTATGGGCATTGTTCCAAAGAATCTTCTTGCGTATAAGAGATTGGATTATGCTGGATATTTAAAGAATGGAACTTTGATTACGGATTATCGGAATGAGGGTATAAATGCCGTAAATGAAATTCAAGAATTTTATTGTCTTCCATTAAAAGATATTCAAGATTATGAAAATATTAAGGGGTCTTTAAAACCCAATGAAATCTATGTATATTCTAATGTAGAGACGATCAAAGAAAAGACTTTATCTTTATTTGGAAAAGAATATGTTGTGAAGAAACAATTGGACCACTTGAAGATGGATGAGAGTAATCCCAATGTGACAGAGCATTATTATATTATTGTGGATTCAGAAAAGACTTTAGAGAAGATGCAACAAGATCAGACAAATGTGTATGGTGACAATGCGAGTGCAATATATGCGAAATATTCGTTTGATTGTGATGCGAATGTGCGTGAAGTTATTAAAAAGTTAGGCCAGAATGAGAATATAAATGATTTTATTTGGTCAAGTAAATCGGATCAGAAACAAGGGTTGATTGAATTATATGCAGGCTTCTTATTTATTGGAATCTTCTTAAGCTTCTTATTTATTATGGCAACTATTCTGATTATGTACTATAAACAAATTACAGAAGGCTATGAAGATAAAGATCGTTTTGAGATCATGCAGAAAGTGGGTCTTGAACAACAAGATGTAAAACGAGCTATTCATTCACAGGTGTTAACGGCATTCTTTATGCCATTACTTGTGGCAGGACTTCATGTTTGTTTTGCGTATCCAATGATTGAAAAGCTACTTCATTTGTTGTTTGTGAGTGATTCATGGCTATATATTCGTACGACAATGTTCTGTTTTGCGTCCTTTGCGCTAGTCTACATTGTGATTTATGTATTAACTTCAAAAGTCTATTATGGAATTGTAAAAAGAAATGCTTAATTGGATATTAGGATTTATCTTGATTGGGTTATGTATCTATATATATATTATGTGAATCATCATGGAAATTAGTACTCGAATAGAGTACTATTTTTTTAGGTGATGATTATGTCTATTAATGGATTTGATATCTTATGGGACGAAGTTGATGATTATGTGGCCGATATTCAAAGTATTCGAAGTATTGATCAATTAACTTTTAGTAAGCCAGTGACTTTCTTTTGTGGAGAAAATGGAAGTGGTAAATCCACTTTGTTGGAGGCATTAGCCATTTTGAATGGACTAAATCCAGAAGGTGGAACAAGGAACTATAATTTTTCTACATATGATTCGTATTCGGATTTGCATAATCATATGCGTTTGTGGCGTTCTAGAAAACCGGATTGGATGTATTTCTTGCGTGCAGAAAGCTTCTATAATGTCGCGACAAAGGAAATGGATTATGTGGATGCGTTACATCCTTCAAAAGAATATCATGAGAAATCGCATGGTCAGAGCTTCTTTTCATTGATGATGGATCAAGTCAGCAGAAATGGGCTTTACTTGTTGGATGAGCCTGAAGCAGCTTTATCTTGTCAGAATCAATTGGCACTACTGTATCTGATTCAATCGTGTGTGAAACAGAATTGTCAATTTATTATTGCGACACACTCTCCTATATTATTGGGGTTTCCAGGTGCACAAATCTTATCGTTTGATGATGGTAAGGTAGAAGAGGTGAATTATAAATCGACTTCGAGTTATCAGACGATGAAATTATTTTTGGATCGCTATGATTATTTTGTGGAAGATATTAAAGAAAATGAAATTTGAAAATCATTTATGTTTTTAGGATAATGTATTTGTTTGGAGGAATATTGTGATTAAATTAATTGCGATTGGAAAGAATAAAGATAAGGCGTTACAGTCTTTAGAAAAAGAATATATAAAGCGTTTGTCGGCTTTTTGTAAGTTTAGTGAAATTGAAGTCAAGGATGAAGCAAATGAGCATATTTCTAGAGAAGCCGAGGTTTTATTGGTGAAAGAAAAAGAGGGGAATCGTGTTTTAGAGAAATTATCGGATCAGGATTTTGTGGTATTACTTGATCTTCATGGCAAGATGATTGATTCTGAGTCGTTTGCGAAGAATTTGGATATGTGGCAAATGAAGTATTCGAATATTGTCTTTGTGATTGCAGGAAGTCTTGGACCGAGTGAAAAATTAGTTTCTAGAGCAAATTATCGTTGGAAATTATCGGATCTAACTTTTACGCATTTAATGACGCGTGTCTTGATGTTGGAACAGATTTATCGTGGTTTTATGATCAATAATGGTCGTAATTACCACAAGTAAGTGATGTAAGCGCTTTTTGTGAAATATTTTACTTGTGAAAAACTAGTCAATCAATTTATGTAGTGATATAATGGATGTGCAAAAAAATGACAGTAGGAGGAATATACATGACAAAGAGAACTGTTAAAGACCTTGATGTAGCTGGAAAAAAGGTCATCGTACGTTGTGATTTTAACGTGCCAAGAAAAGATGGTGTTATCACTGATGATAACCGTATCGTAATGGCTTTACCTACAATTAAATATTTAGTAGAAAACAAAGCTAAAGTTATTTTGATGTCTCACTTAGGAAAAGTTAAGACTGAAGAAGACAAAGCTAAAAACAACTTGGAATGCGTAGCCGTACGTTTACAAGAATTGTTACCAGATGTAAAAGTAACTTTCTGCCCAGTAACTCGTGGTGAAGAATTAGAAAACGCTGTAAATGCATTAGCTGATGGAGAAATCGTATTAATGCAAAATACTCGTTATGAAAAAGGCGAAAGCAAAAACGATCCTGAATTAGGTGCATATTGGGCTAGCTTAGGTGAAGTATTCGTTGAAGATGCATTCGGATCTGTTCACCGTGCTCACGCTTCTACTGTAGGTATCCCTACAAACATTAAAGAAAACGGATTAGGATTCTTAGTTGAAAAAGAAGTTACAATGTTAGGAAAAGCTGTTGATGAACCAGCTCACCCATTCGTAGCTATCATTGGTGGATCTAAAGTATCTAGTAAAATCGATGTTGTTGACAACTTATTGAAAAAAGCTGACAAAGTTATCATCGGTGGTGGAATGGCTTATACATTCTCTAAAGCTGTTGGTGGTTCAATCGGTACTTCATTAGTTGAAGATGACAAATTGGATTTAGCAAAAGAATATTTAGAAAAAGCTGGAGACAAATTAGTTCTTCCTGTAGATAACGTAATTGCGGATGCATTTAGTGAAGAAGCTAACACTTCTGTTGCAGATGCTGGACAAATTCCTGATGGATGGATGGGATTAGATATTGGTCCTAAATCTGTTGAATTGTTCAAAGAAACTTTAGCTGGTGCTAAAACCGTAGTATGGAATGGACCTATGGGTGTATTCGAAATGCCTAAATTCGCTAAAGGTACTGAAGAAGTATGTAAAGCAATCTCTGAATTACCAGATGCTATTACAGTAATCGGTGGTGGAGATTCTGCAGCTGCTGCAAAACAATTAGGATATGCAGACAAATTCTCTCACGTTTCAACTGGTGGTGGAGCTAGTTTGGAATACATGGAAGGTAAAACATTACCTGGTATCGCTATTATCAGCGAAAAGTAATAAGGAGATGTACTTAAGATGAGAAAACCTATTATCGTTGGAAACTGGAAAATGAATAAAAACAACGCTGAAACAAAAGCTTTCTTCGAAGCTGTTGATGGTGTTGCTGCTAGCGAAAATGCTACTTATGGAATTGGATGTCCATTTACTGATTTAAGAACTGCATTGGATCACGCTAAAAACTTAGTTGTAGCTGCTGAAAACTGCCACTTTGAAGATAGTGGAGCTTTCACTGGTGAAGTTAGTGTTCCTATGTTAGAAGAAATGGGAGTTAAATACTGCATTATCGGTCACTCTGAACGTCGTGAAATGTTCGGTGATACTGATGAAACAGTAAACAAAAAAGCAAAACGTTTGATTAAAGCTGGAATCACTCCAATCTTATGTGTTGGTGAAACAGAAGCTGATTACGATGCTGGAAACTCAGAAAAAGTAATTCGTGAAGAATTAGCTGGTTCTTTAGCTGACTTATGTCCAAAATGTGTTGGTGAAATGGTAATTGCTTACGAACCAATCTGGGCTATCGGAACTGGAAAATCTGCTTCAGTTGAAATTGCTGAAAACTGCTGTAAGATCGTACGTGACCAAGTTAAGGTTATGTATGGTGAAGAAGCTGCTGAAAAAGTACGTATCCAATATGGTGGAAGTGTTAAACCTAATAACATCGTTGAATATATGGCTCAACCAGATATCGATGGTGCATTAATTGGTGGTGCTAGTTTGAAGGAAGATAGCTTCACAGAAATCATTGAAAAAACAAAATAATTGATGATTATCTAGGCCTCTTTGAGGCCTTTTATTTTTAGTTGTTTCTAACCGAAAATAAAATTTAGGGTTGTTTGTGAGGTGGTTTCGTGGTAAACTAATCGTGACTATTTTAAATAGGGGGTAGAATAAAATGAACTTTGTAGAAAATAATGGTAAAAAAGTCGCAGCGATTTTATGTGTAGCATCTGCTTTCCCTGTTGTGGCAACAGTAGTTGCAGCTAAGGAAGAACCAGGATGGCATGGTGATCGCTATGTCAATGAAGATAAAACTGTGGCAAAAGGATGGCAAGAAATCGAAGGAAAATCTTATTATTTCTCAGAAGATGGAACAGTAAATTCTTCAAAGACTGAAAAAGCAACAACAGCTAGCGTTTCAAGTAACATTACAGGGGAAGTGAAAGAAACAGTAGCAACAGCTAGTCAAGAAGCTGTAAAAGAAGAAACAGAACAAAAAGCCGCAGAAGTAGTTGAAATTCCAGTAACTACAACTGAAGCAACAGATACAACTGAAACTCCAGCAGAAACACCTGCTCCAGAACAAACTGAGACTCCAGCTCCTGAACAGACTGTAACACCTGCTCCAGAACAGACTGAGACTCCAGCTCCTGAACAAAATGTAACACCTGCTCCAGAACAGACTGAGACTCCAGCTCCTGAACAGACTGTAACACCTGCTCCAGAACAAACTGAGACTCCAGCTCCTGAGCAAACTGTAACACCTGCTCCAGAACAAACTGAGACTCCAGCTCCTGAACAGACTGTAACACCTGCTCCAGAACAAACTGAGACTCCAGCTCCTGAACAGACTGTAACACCTGCTCCAGAACAAACAACTCCAGCACCAGAAGTACAAGCTCCTGCAGAAACACCAGCAACTAGTACTTTAGGACAAAGAATTTCTGCTGAAGCACAGAAATTAGTAGGTGTAACTGATGGATTATGGTGTACACAAGTTGTACAACAAGCCTTGGCAAATGCCGGTGTAAGTGATGCTTATCAATTATGGCCAGATCAATACGCAGGTCAATATGGATACTACACTAACGATCCTCAAGAAGGTGACTTATTGTACTACAACAATGGTGGACGTGGTGTTGACCACATCGCTATCTATATTGGAAATGGACAAGCTGTTCATGGAAACTACGAAGGTAAGACTGTAATTGCTAGTGCATATTTAAGCACAGCAGCATCTCCACAATTCATTCGTGTTGTTAGATAATTTTTAAACTTTAAGCTTGGCTTTTTTAGCCAGGCTTTTTTTGTATAATAAGATTTTGTATTGTATAATATGAGGTAGTTTTGGAGGCAAAATATTATGAATGAAGCATATAAAAATCTTGTAGAGAGAAGAAGTGTAAGAAAATATAATAACAAAAAGGTGAGTCATGATTTGGTTGAAAAAATTATTTATGCCGGGCAATGTGCACCTAGTGGCATGAATCGTCAAATCTTTGCCTTTGTAGCTGTTGAGGATGAAGAATTAGTAAAAGAATTATCTAAAAAGAATGCAGAGGTTATGAATTCATCGGCGGACCCATTTTATGGTGCAAAAAGTTTGATTATTGTCTTCGCAGATACTCATGCACCCACATATTTATACGATGGAGCTTTGGCTATGGGGAATCTAATGAATGCTGCAAATGCCTTAGGTGTTGATTCATGTTGGATCCACCGTGCTAAAGAAGTGTTTGAAACAGAATATGGAAAAGAATTAAAGATCAAATGGGGAATACCAGAATCTTATGAAGGTATTGGACATTGTATTTTAGGCTATAGAGACGAAGAGCTTAAAAAGCGTGCTGAAAGAACGTCTAAGGTGGTTTATGCATAATATACGTATTGGACAAGCGGTAGATATTCATCAGCTTGTAATGGGGCGTAAACTTATTCTAGGCGGCGTTGAAATTGAACATTCTAAAGGACTTTTAGGACATTCGGATGCCGATGTTTTAACACATGCGATAGGCGAAAGTATTTTAGGAGCCCTTGCACTAGGTGATTTAGGAAAACATTTTCCGGATACAGATCCTAAATATAAAGGTGCGAACAGTCTTGTCTTATTAGGACATATCTATGATATGATGGATGAAATGGGATATCAGATTGGTAATGTAGACGCGACTATTTTGGCTGAAAGACCTAAAATGGCACCACACATTATTTCTATGCGAACGAATATTTCAAATGTATTGCATTGTGACATAGAAGATGTTTCGATTAAGGCTACGCGTGGAGAAAAACTTGGCTTTGTAGGAAATGAAGAGGGCATTGTAAGCCTTAGTGTTTGTATATTGGAGAAAAAAGGATGAGAGTAGTAATTCAAAGGGCAAAGAGCGCAAAATGTACGGTAGATGGTCAAATAACAGGTCAAATTGATTATGGATATTGTATTTTTGTAGGATTCAATAATGAAGATACAAATGAAATTATTGATAAAATGATTCATAAGATTTTATTCTTGCGAATTTTTGAAGATGAAAATGGGAAGATGAATAAATCCATACAAGATGTAGAAGGAAGTATTCTTTCTATTTCTCAATTTACCTTATATGCGGATTGTAAAAAGGGAAATCGCCCAAGTTTTACAAATGCAGGTAAACCAGATTTAGCTACAACATTGTATGATCAATTCAATCAGAAACTACAAGAACAAGGTATGCATGTTGAAACAGGTATTTTTGGTGCTGATATGAAGATTGAATTATTGAATGATGGTCCAGTAACCATTGTATTGGATTCAAAGGAGTTATTTTAATGGAAATTATATATGGAAATACACTTGCGGATCGAATCAAGGTGGATATGAAACAAAAAATTGATGACATCCGTGCAGAAGGGGCAAGGCTACCATTATTAAGTGTTGTACTTGTTGGAAATGATCCGGCAAGTATATCTTATGTTCGTGGTAAAGAAAAGGCTTGTTCTTCTATTGGGATGCTTCAAAGAACAATTCGTTTAGATGAAAATGTATCGCAAAAAGAATTAAATGATGTGATTATGAGTTTGAACCTAGATTCTGAAGTTGATGGTATTTTAGTGCAAATGCCTTTACCTTCGCATTTAGATGAAACAGCAGCCTTAGAATTGATTGATCCACAAAAAGATGTAGATGGCTTACACCCCATGAATGCTGGTTGTTTACTTACGAATCGTCCAGGCTTTATTCCTTGTACGCCACAAGGTGTTATGGCTATGTTAGATTCCATTGGATGTAAAGATTTATCTGGTAAACGTGCTGTGGTCTGCGGAAGAAGTAACCTTGTAGGCAAACCAGTTGCCCTGTTGCTTCAAAATCGGAATGCGACAGTAACAATCGTTCATTCAAAGACACCGGATATTGAAAAGATTGCTTCACAAGCCGACATTTTAATTGTTGCGATGGGTGTTGCTCAAATGGTCAATGAAAATTGGGTAAAAGAAGGGGCTGTTGTTATTGATGTAGGTATCAATCGTGTCAATGGAAAACTTGTAGGGGATTGTGACTTTGAATCGGTTGCGAAAAAGGCAAGTTATGTAAGTCCAGTGCCAAAAGGTGTTGGCCCAATGACAGTTTGTATGTTATTATCGAATACGCTAGATGCATATCATATGCATATGCAAGGAGAATAATTATGGAATATGGATTAAATGATATTGTAGAAATGAAAAAAGAGCATCCTTGTCATAAGTCCAATGAATGGAAAATTATTCGTATGGGTGCTGATATTCGAATTAAATGTTTAGGTTGTGGAGCCAGTGTTTTAATGCCTAGGCAAAAATTTGAAAAGAAATTAAAAAAAGTAATTCGACATGAAGAAGAATAGAGAGGATGTATTGAATTTATGCCATTAACAGCAGGAATCGTTGGACTTCCAAACGTAGGAAAGTCAACTTTATTTAACGCTATCACAAAATCACAAGTAGAAGCCGCAAACTATCCGTTTGCGACAATTCAGCCCAATGTAGGTGTTGTAGAAGTACCAGACTATCGTATTGATCGCTTAGTTGAAATCTTCAATCCAAAAAAAACAATCTATACAACATTTGAATTTACAGATATTGCGGGATTAGTTAAGGGAGCAAGTCAAGGTGAAGGACTTGGTAACCAATTCTTATCGAACATTCGTTTAACAGATGCGATTTGTCACGTAGTTCGTTGTTTTGATAATCCAGATATCACACACGTTGAAAATAGTGTAGATCCAATTCGTGATATTGAAATTATTAATCTAGAATTAACTTTAGCGGATCTTCAGACAATTGAAAATCGTAGAAGTAAGATCGAACGTAAAGCTAAAACAAATAAGGATAAAGAATCATTGGATGAATTGGCTTTATTAGATTGTTTACAACCAATCTTAGAAGAAGGAAAACCAGCTCGTTCATTAGAGTTGAATGAAGATGAACAAATCTTGATGAAAGGCTATAACTTATTGACAGCTAAACCTATGATCTATGTTGCCAACTTAGATGATGAAGGGATCATGGATCCAGATTCATGTGCTTACTATAATCAAGTAAAAGAATATGCACAAAGCCAGAATAACCAGGTTGTTGCCTTATGTGCGCAAATGGAAGAAGAATTGTCTGGTTTAGATAAAGAAGAAAAAGATGCTTTCTTAGAAGAATTAGGTGTTGAAACATCTGGTTTGGATCAATTGATTCAAAAGGCTTATGCCGTATTGGATTTATGTACATTCTTAACGGCTGGAGAAGATGAATGTCGTGCATGGACATTTAAAAAAGGCATGAAAGCACCGGATTGTGCAGGTGTTATTCACACAGATTTCAAGAAGGGATTTATTCGTGCTGAAGTATATCGTTTTGAAGATATCGATGAATTAGGAAGTGAACTCGCTATCAAAGAAGCAGGACGCTTACGCCTAGAAGGAAAGGATTATGTCGTGCAAGATGGCGATGTAATGCACTTTAGATTTAATGTTTAATTTATCAAATATTATTTATCTTGTCATTGCCGTTGTTCTTTCCATGTCGATTCATGAAACGGCACATGGACTTGTGTCCTATTGGATGGGAGATCCTACGGCTAAGATGGAAGGTAGATTGAGCTTAAATCCTTTTAAACATGTTGACTGGATTGGACTTGTCTGTCTATTAGTATGTGGATTTGGTTGGGCAAAACCAGTACCCGTGGATGCACGTTACTACAAAGATGCGAAGACAGGAATCATATGGACAAGTTTTGCGGGTCCAATCGCAAACTTTCTATTAAGCTTCATTTGTGTATTCTTATTTTATGCACTCTATAAATTTGCCCCATATTTTATGATGTCGAGTGTAGGATATTGTATATCGAATACATTGACATATACAGGCTTGATTTCGACTGGTTTTGGCATCTTTAACTTGATTCCAGTACCACCATTGGATGGCTCAAAAGTAGTATTTTCTTTTTTACCCGACGATAAATACTATAAGTTTATTGATGGTGCGCCATGGATGAATCTATTATTTATCTTATTGATTTTTTCAGGTCTATTAGATCATCCGTTGGGTATGTTACGTTCAAATATGATTCAATTTTTTGAGATGATCGCAAAGATGATTTTAGGTTTCTAAAGTCATCTTTTTTAAAGCGTTTTCAGAAAAAACTTCATTTTACAGAAAATTAACATAAATTTAATATTGTTTTGACATTGTTTTTATTGCATAATAAAGGCGTCGCAATATGCGTAAAAATTGAAAATTAAATATTCATTTTATAAAGGAGTTCAAGATGGAAATAGTTACAATGGTCTTATCCCTATTAGGAGGCATTGCGTTATTTTTGTTCGGTATGTCATTGATGGGCGATGGACTAAAAAGCGTTGCCGGTAACAAGTTAGAAGCATTCTTGTACAAGATGACAAACACAAGCTTAAAAGGTGTTGCCTTAGGTGCAGGTGTTACTTCTGTTATTCAATCTAGTAGTGCCACGACAGTAATGGTCATTGGTTTTGTTAACTCAGGTATGATGAAACTAAGACAAGCTATCGGTATTATCATGGGTGCCAATATTGGTACAAGTATTACCGGTTGGATATTGTGTTTATCTTATGTTGGTGGTTCTAGTGGAATCGCAAGCTTATTTTCAACAGCTATGATCACAACATTGTTTGCGTTTATTGGTATTTGTTTAAAAACATTTGGAAAACGTACTACACATAAAAATGTTGGAAATATCATGCTTGGATTTGCGATTTTAATGACAGGTATGCAACAAATGAGTGGAGCCGTTTCGCCATTAAGAACAAACGAAACATTCATTAGTATGCTTACAATGTTCTCAAATCCAATCATGGGTATTCTTGTTGGTATTTTGTTTACTGCTGTTTTACAAAGTGCAAGTGCAGCGATTGGTATCTTACAAGCACTATCTATGACAGGCTCATTGACATTTGCGGCAGCCTTTCCAATTAACTTAGGAATTGGTATTGGTGCTGCCTGTCCTGTGTTGATTTCTGCCTTAAGTGCAAATAAAAATGGTAAACGTACCGCATTAGAATATTTGATCAACGACTTATTTGGTATGATTATCTGGTCAATTCTATTCTATGGTTCAAATGTATTTATGCATTATAGCTTTGTGAATAAAGTTATGTCTCCAGTAAATATCGCATTAATGAATACAGCTATTCGTTGTGGAAATGTATTAGTATTATTTTGGTTCATTCCTCAAATTGAAAAATTATTGATGCGTATTGTCAAAGACAGTCCAGAAGATCTAGAAGAACAAGCTGACTTTGATTTACTAGAAGAACGTTTGATTCCGTATCCTGCTTTGGCGATTGCACAATGTCATCGTGTCATGAATGGTATGGCTAAAAAGGTGCGTAATAACGTGAATCGTTCAATGAACTTGATTAATGAGTTTAAACCAGAAAAATATGATAAAGTACATCGTAAAGAAAATTTGATTGATAAATATGAAGCACGTTTAGGTTCTTATTTAATGCAGCTGACAAAACAAGCATTAAATACAGAACAAACTCGACAAGCTTCTTTATATCTTCATACTATTAGTGACTTTGAAAGAATTGGAGATCACGCTGCAGATATTGCCGATATGTCAAAGAGTATTAATGAAAATCGTATGGCAATGTCAGATGCCGCTATGGATGAGTTAAACCTTGTTATGGAGGCTGTTCGTGAATCTATGAATATGACATATCATGCTTATTTAGAAGATGATTTAGCTTTGGCTCGACGCGTATCTCCATTAGGAATTGTCATTCGTGGACTTTGTGATGAAATGAAATTGCGCCACGTTGAACGTTTATCACAAGGAAACTGTGGCCTTGAAGAAGGTACAGTATTCAATGATTTATTAAATAGTTTAAACCGTATCGCTACACACTGTGCAAGTAGTATGGTGGCTTTGATTAAGATTCGTGAAAAAGATACAGATATTCATATTCACGATTCCAAAGTATATGCGATCGAAGGTGACGATTATAAAACAACATTGGCTGAGTACCATGAAAAATATGATCTTGGACAAAGAGAAGGTCGTATTGTCAGTATGGAAGATGAACAAGTTGAATAATGTAAATAAGGCCTGATGATTCAGGCCTTTGATGTATCTATTTTTATGTCACATATGTCTTGGATTGAAAAAGTCTTAAAATAAAGTTCTTCTAAAGGAATCCATCGTTGAATAAAATTGTTCAACATATTTGGGTTCCTTTTTTCAAGTCTTGAAAGTTGTTCTTGTTTATCTACAGTTAAGAAAACAGAATACGAATAATATCTTTGAAGATCTGAGTGCATCGAATAAGAACCTTCAATGACATTAAATGATTTATATGGAATTAAGTGAGCAGATTGTATTGACAAAGTTGAACAATTGAATTTACGCAGCTTTATATCTTCATGTTTGGATAGTGGAATCAAGACCTCTTGTTCAAATCGTTCATGATCTACATTTTCTCCAGGACTTTCAAGCCTTTCCTTTGTCCTTTGATGGGGTTGTAAGAAAAA
>ERZ773109.909-NODE-909-length-17578-cov-28.919763_pt1 | contig 17578 bp, 10 predicted proteins | sample MGYA00580569_ERZ773109 | MGnify/ENA primary metagenome ERZ773109 (study PRJEB29015, sample SAMEA2737852) | human gut metagenome | biome: human gut; feature: human-associated habitat; material: faeces | place: China | collected 2012 ...
TATATGTACGTAGACCGTAATATGGTGGATGAGCCTTACTTCCGTATCGCCGCCGAGGGGAATCGTGGCGTGTTCGTCCCCGCCGAGAGTATCAATACCAAGAACGGAGCTACCGACTGGATGCAAGGACGTAAAAGTGATAAGGTAGGCCGTGTGCTGGAATTAATCAGCGATGGAAAAATCAACCAATACGCATTCGTGGTAGATGGAACTTGGCGTTATTTCAAGGATGGCGAGCTTTCTTTCAGCTATACGTGGAACGATTCCAAGGATAACACCTCTTACAACGGTAACGTAGCGAATACAGCGACTCTAGCCTTGATGGTAAAAGATGATCCTCGTGATTTGAGTACCATGACTTACTCGGACAACCAATTCCGCCATAAGGTCGTATTCTACGGTACGGCTCCTTCTTTCTGGGGAATCAGCGTAGGCTTGCGTTTCTCCGGGATCGGTGGAACCCGCTACTCTTTAGCGGTTAGTGGTAATATGAACGGTGATTTCGTATCATCCAACGACTTGGCTTATATCTATGACCCGAACGATAGTAATACGCCTCAATATCTTCGTGAGGGTATCCAAGCGATCTTGGACAATCCGGAAGCGGAGAAGAGCGTAAAAGATTATATCCGTAAAAACTATGGGAAGGTTGCCGAGCGTAACGGTGGCGTAAATGGCTTCTACGGTACTTTCGATTTGCGCTTGAACAAGAACTTCAAGATCTATAAGACTCATTCCATCGAGGCCTCGATAGACTTTTTCAATTTCCTGAATATGCTGAACAAGGACTGGGGTGCCGGACATAATCTAGGCAAGCAGAATATCTACTCCATCAAGAGTTTTGATGCGGAGAAGAAGCAATACGTATATAACGTAAACAAAAACACGGGTGTATCCAATATGAACGGAAACCCTTGGCAGATTCAAATCGGCGTACGTTATAAATTCTAACTAACATATTCTATATTCAAATCATAAAAAAAATTACGATGAAGAAACAATTCTTATCATTCACGCTTTTACTTGCGTTATCCACTTGGATAGCGCAAGCCGCTACCGTAAGAGGCACTGTATCCGATACGGCAGGCAAACCGCTACAAGGCGTAGTCGTTACGGATGGTTATAATTTCACGCAAACAAATGAGCGGGGAGAATATAGCCTAGATTCGAATCTGGACAAAAGCCGCTTTGTCTACCTCTCCGTACCGGGTAACTATGAGATCGAGCAAACAAAAGGTATACCGGATCTTTTCTATCAGCAACTTGATAAAAGTAAGGAGATCAATGAACATGATTTTACGCTCACCCCTAGGAAACAGCCAATCGACGGGTTTGTCTACTTGGCAATCTCCGATCCTCAGACCATCGACGAACGGCAGATGAAACGTTTCCGTGAAGAGACCATCCCCGACTTGAAGCAGACTATAGAGCGCTACCAAGGAAAAGAGGTCTACGGTATGGCGCTGGGAGACATTACTTGGGATCGCATGGATTTATTCACTCCTTATAAGGAAGCGGTCTCGGTCTTAGGCATCCCGATGTTCTCCGTGATCGGCAATCACGACCACGACTTACGTTACCCAGCCTTATCCAATCAAAAGGTAACCGAGGAGAGCTATGCGGAGCGTATCTACGAGGATCATTTCGGCCCTTACAATTATTCGTTCAATGTCGGGGATGCACATATCATCACCTTAAAAGATATTGATTATTATAAAGACAAGAAATATGACGAACGCTTCGGAAAGGAACAACTGGAATGGCTGAAAAACGACCTGAGTTACGTTAAACCCGGGACACTTGTATTTATCAACGTACATGCCCCGGTATTCAACCAGACGGATAAAGGGGGAGGAAACGCCGAGGACGCTGAGAGCCTGAAAGAGATCGTCAGCCCTTATAATGTCCATATCTTCGCTGGACATACGCATTTCTTCGAGAACAACCAAGTCACACCGAATCTGTACGAGCATAATATCGGAGCCGCTTGCGGAGCTTGGTGGGCCGGCCATGTAAACCGGTGCGGCACCCCGAACGGTTATCTGGTCGTTGAGGTGAAAGGGAATGCCGCTACTTGGTATTATAAGGCAACCGGCCATGATTCGAATTATCAATTCAGGGTTTATAAGCCGAATGAGTTCAAATCGCAAGCGGATTACCTAGTGGTGAACGTATGGGATTGGGACCCGACCTACCAAGTTACATGGAGCGAAAACGGCATAGAGAAAGGTCGCATGGAGCAATTCGATGATGAAGACCAAGACTATATCGACATGCACGGAAAACCTTCCGGATATCATACATCGCACTTATTCCGTTGCCACCCTTCTGCCGGAGTCAAAGACGTACAGATCAAGGTTATCAACCGATTTGGCGAGACCTTTACTAAAAATGTAACACTCCCGTAATCAAATCGTAACAAGTGGCATTTACTTTTGTATCGATAAAATGTAGAAAACTCTCATTACATATTAATGTTAGAATCATTACAAAGGAACAAACCAAACCTTATTCCTAACTTTGAACGGCAACTCGGCTTTCGGCGGAAGGCGGTTGCCGTTATTTTTTTGAGGGTATATCCCATTCTTAACGGGAAAAGTTTCGAGTTCATTCGAAACTTTTGTACTTTTACGCAAAAGTTTCGAGTATGGACGATAGATTTAAGACATTAGAGAAGTATAACCTATGGGGTGGAAACGATTTTCCAACAGGCTATAAACGGCAAGATTATTTAGATAGGATATTATCCTACACCGGAAACAGATTAATCAAAGTCTTGGTAGGACAGCGACGTGTAGGGAAAAGCTATCTCCTTCGTCAGTTAGCTAGCCATCTCGCCAATAGTGGAGTAAATCCCCGAAATATATTCTTCATTAACTGTGAGCTATCCGCCTTCTATTTTTTGAAAACCAATGAAGATCTTGATTCCCTGTTTAATCTCTACTTAAAACAAATAAATCCTCAAGGTCGTATCTATCTGTTCATTGACGAAATCCAAAATGTAGAGGGATGGGAACGCTTCGCCAACTCATACTCACAAGACTATACCGCCGAATATGAGTTATTCATCAGTGGTTCCAACTCTAAAATGCTATCTGGAGAACTCGCCACGTTATTAGCCGGACGTTATGTGGAATTTGCCATCTATCCTTTTTCATACACAGAGTTTCTTGGAATCACCCAAAAAGAAAACAACAAGGTACACTACCTAGAATATATGCAAAGTAGTGGTATGCCTGAATTATACCATCTATCTCAACCAGAAGTACAAAGAAATTATATATCCGCATTAAAAGACACCGTATTACTACGTGATATCATACAAAGACAAAACATAAAAGACGCTAAGTTGCTTGAGGACATTTTTGTCTATCTGGTAAATAACGCATCTAATTTAATATCAATTCGGAATATCACCAATTATTTCAAGAGCTCGGGAAGGAAGACCAGCTATGATACGATCGCCTCCTACATTAGTTACATAGAGGACACTTTTTTGGTACATAAAGTCGAGAAATACCAAATCAAGGGAAAGGAGACCATCGCCGGGAATTGTAAGTATTACATCAATGACCTAGGTTTCAACAATTATTTATATCAAGGCTTTGGCTACGGCATTGGGTATAAACTAGAAAACCTCATTTATCTAGATTTATTAAGGGCCGGCTATCAAATATACGTAGGCAGCATAAAGAACAAAGAGGTGGATTTCGTCGCTATCAAAGGAGAGAGGGTTATCTATCTCCAATCCACTTATTTACTAATCGACAAAGAAACCATCGAACGGGAATATGCCTCGTTAGAGGCCATTGAGGATAATTACGAGAAGATCGTTGTCTCGCTCGATGATCTGCCGCTTCCTTCCAAAGAAGGAATAAAGCACGTACAAGCATGGAATTTATCCCATGCCATTCTCTAAAATCAAGGTTTGTTTTCGGATCTAGCCCTTCCTATAAGCTCACAAAAAAAGCACCTTGGCATTTTGTCAATTTGTAAACTCAACTGCCGGAGAATCACTTTTTTCGGGCAAACGTACAGCTTATCCCCAAATACGAGAAAAAATATTAGCAATCATTTGTCTTATACCGCATTAGTTAAAAACAGCCTTTTATCCTAGCGAATTTAATTCATCCTAATTCATATCCTATAGCTTATCCGGGCTATCTCATTGAGTTACGACAGGGATATAACAGGGTTACGATGCCCATTCATGAGTACTAACAACCCTATTCATGACTGTTTACGATGCCCAACGGCACTACTGTCGTTGCCAAACACGACTAGTCGCACTGCCTTTTACCACCTATCGTGTGTAAAAAGTGGTCCTTTTGCATGAAAAAGGCTATTTATACCCCTCCGATCTCCCCTACTTCATACCTCTCTCAAAAAGGGTATGTCACGATATCCCCCTTATATCAATCAAAAAGATCGAATACCGTCCATTTCACCAACAAAGCCCTTATCTACCCTTATCAACAAATAAGGGGAAACAGCGCAATACTGTCTCCCCTTGCCTTTGATCCGTTTCCATCCTCACGGAAGTACTTACGGATGAACTTTAATTTATTACTTTAGTATTAATATTAATCCATTCCCGCTTGTTCGCCCTCTCGGGGTACTTGGATAATCCGCACGGGAATGATTTTCGATTTATCTTTTCATTATTCCTTTACATGTCTTATTTAACGACCACCTTTACAGTCTCGTCGCCAACCGTTACAAGAACGATTCCAGCAGGAACAGCGATCGTAGCGTTATCGGAAATGACAACTGTCTCTGCCAACGGCATACCCAACAAGTTGCGAACATAAGCCATCTCGCCTTGAGCGCCTTGGATCGTTACGGAACCGGCGTTGCCGATCACTACGACAGAAGAAGACGCAGAGTTATCGATAGACTCATTAGATGTAGGATTACCCTCACCTACTGTTACCGGCAACGCTTTAGAAGTATCAGAAGTAAAGCCTAACTTACCGTTCAACGCATACAAATATTTTGTAGGTTGGTCTACCGGTCTCACCGAATAACCGGCATCCAACTTCGTGATATAAAATTTGAAGTTATTTATACCTCCAAGGCAAACATCTTCCTTAGCTTCTGCCGCAACAACCACATTCTTTCCGTTTACAGTTGTATTGATCGTATCAACACCTGCTAAAGTAGCCGGACGGAAAATGGCTTTAACATCTGTATTCTGATCAGCTTCAGCTCCATAAGTACCTTCCAAACCATAGTTCTCGTCATAAGTAAACTTAGCTTGAGCCTCATTCCAATAACGTAATGAGTCTTGAGCGAAATACAAGAAATTTCTTACCGGAGCAACGGAGTCACCTTCAGCGATACCTTTAGAGATATAGAAAGAAGGAAGTTCTGCCTTGCTATCCGCCGTATCCAACCAGAAAGTCAAACCCTCCGCGCCAATGATACCCTCAAGGATACCATTCTTGTTTTCCTTCAAGGAGATTGAACCTTCCTCACTATCCAATGTCGCATGTCTCGGAACAGCATCCAAGCTAGCACCCATCTGGAAGAAATCTACCACTACTTTCGCATAATCCGCCTTTTCCGCACCAACTAGAACTTCATCGAAGCTAGGAGCATTCACATCCACTTTCAACATTTTAGCGTCAGGCTTGACAACTTTATTATAATTATCGACAGCCTCGTCAGCGTCAAGAGCCTCATCCAAGCAGATTACGGAATAAGTGCCGTCAACGTTCTTCTTGAATACCAAGCGAGAAAGATAGTCCGCTTTCTTATCGTTGTAATCAACCAACTTATAGTCGGAACTCTCATGCTTCAAACCCTTCTTATCGTCAACCAAATAGTAAGCTTGAATAGTCAACATATCCGCTTTCTTCTTAGCCACCTCGTCATCCTTCAAATAGATGTACTCAACATTATTTTTAACAGCCTCTGCCTTCTCCAAGCTCTTAGCGGCATCACTTACCGGCTCAAATTTAGAACCATCGGTATTATAGTTCATATACACTTTCTCTACGGCAACAGAGGACTCGCCATTAAATACCAACTGAGCCTTTTGCTTCAATTGAGCGTCAGAAAGAGCCAAGAAGCCATCATTAGCGCTTACGGCAACTAATTTGATATTCTCGGCAGGAATATCACCAACCGAAGTCTTTACGGCTTGATAAATTCCAGCCTTGTCTGTCTTATACAAATTAGCATTAAACGTTTCATTCGTCTCAAGATTCTTAAACGTAACAGCACCGGAACCCTGCATACTTACAATTACCCATTGTGCAACAGGAGCCTTCAAGTCAACCTTAGCAGGAGCCAAAGCCTCGTTAGAGAAAGAAGCGGTAGCACGAGCCTCTTCAGTTTTCGCATACGTAGAAACCAAATATTTACCATACAAAGACTCACCTTCTTCACCATCGGCAGGTTTAGTTCCTGTGAAGTAGATATTATAGATAGCGGCACCGTCAGTCTTCAACAGATCAGAAGCCTTTGCCCATGTATTTCCTGTAGTCTGGGCCAAGGAAAGCTTATCAGTGGAACCCTTCGTAGTGATATAAGTCTTCAAACCACCAGTGGTCAAGGAATAAGCTCCTACATAAACAGTTAACTCTGAACCAAAGTTCTCATCTGTGCCCTTCGTTACCTTCACACCTGTCATCTTGATCGTATATTGACCAGCCTTGTTTGCCAAGTCATCTTCAGAAACACCATAGATAGCGTTCATGAAAGCGATCTTACCGTCTTTCTTAACATTGGTAGCGTTCAGTTTCTCGCCCTTTACGGTAGTGAAACCGAAACCCTCACCTTTAGCAGCATCCAAGCTCGTGATACCGAAAGTAGCGTTCGGGTTCAATACGATGAAAGTAGCGGCTTTCAAGTTATCTGCGGTTACACCACCCTCCTTAGCCAACTTCAAACCAGCGGCGTTAGCTACAACGAAACACTCGCCGGAAACCTCAGTCTCACCTAACTCCAATGTAGAATTAACAGTAGAAGCGTCGATAGCGAACATCTGCTCTCCAAACGGATTCACGTCAGCCTCGGAAGCGGCGTTCGGGAATTTAAAAGAGAACCCCTTACCGGAAAGATTGCTGTTCAAATCACTAGAGGTTGTTCCTTTTTTAGCGATAAGCATTTTTGCTACATTTGCGGCAGTAGCCATATCATAAGCCAAAGGTTTACCTCCTAATGTAATTTTATCATCATTATAGTTATCATCGGTATTATTGTCATCATAAGTAAACCAACAATAACCTTTCTTCACATCATCCTCGCTAGCGGCCTCAACAAACGTGGTTCCTTCCTTACCATAAACCACCTTTCCAGCAGCGTCTACCAGTTTAAACATCAATTTACCATTCTCGGTCTTTACGCCTGTAACCGTGAAGACACCAGCTTCGCTTTCTGTAACGGTATTCGCAAACTTATAAGCAGCGTCCGTCACTTTCGCTGATTTCAAGAAAGATGTACCCTCTTCATTTCCCAAATAGACTTTCAGACCTTCTGTTGGCTTAGCTTCCTTCTGAGAATAAGTAGTTCCATCCGCAGCAAACGCCACACCTGCCATAAGCAAGAACGACGCAAACATAGTAGAAATTCTCTTGTTCATAATCTCTAATTTAAATATTAATAATAGTGTTAATTAAATATCTCTCAACTCTTTAATTATCCTTCGCCATACCAAAACGACTAGTCTAGACCATCATTTAGATCTTGCGTTTTTGAAGAGGGAAAACGGGAGGTTTGTTTACGGAATCGGTTGTTTCGTAAAGGATAGGCTATCCTATTGATAAGAAAGCGAATAAGGGATGAAAAAAATAGCTCGGAAGGGTTGCAGGTATCAAAGAAACGCGTACCTTTGCAAATGACGAATTAAAACGATCGTTTATACTAGCCGTTTTATTAGATAAATCAGTCCTTGATATTATTGGTATGTATTACTAAAGCCTATTCATATACATCATATTCTTTAATGTACGTGTACATATATAATATAATTTCCAAAAATCCTCCTCTAGGTTAACGCATACTTGATTTCGCAGGCCGTAGAAGGCTTTCCAAGTGATCAGTTATTCACTTCCCGAGCCGTTAGTTAGCGGCTATATATAGCCGCTAGTTATTCATTCGACAAGCCGTTAGTTATTCACTTCAGCAGCCAATGGCACTCTATCAAACAGCTAGGCCTCCCTACTCCGATAAACAATCGTGCCCCAAAAGACTTTGAACTCACAGAGCATGCACCGATAAGTCGGCACTAAGCAACCATTAACAGAAATAATGGCTAAAATAGGCTGGAATGACCGCACTAAATTCAAACGGAAATATATCAATTTTAATCTATTGTCATGATTTAAGGCTATCCCCCATGAATATCGGATGAGTCGGAATTTCTACTGCCTCATTGTTTTAGGAAAGTGATAGAGAGCAAAAAAAGGAGTTAAGCCATAGACTTAACTCCTTTTCTCTCAGCTTTAGTCGGGATGACTGGATTCGAACCAGCGACCACACGCCCCCCAGACCGACACAGACAGTTAAGCGAGCAGCATCCAAATGCTCGTCTTTCGAGCAGAAAACTATGGTTTTATGCGGGATTACACTAGCATTTCTCTATTTCCTCTCGAAGAAACAGGAGAAAACAGCAAAAGAAAAAAAATAACATACTAATAATCAAATAGATATTTTTCACAGAAATCTATCGCTAATTGCTTTAGCTTGCATAAGCAAGCCTTTATTATTTTAGGAATATTTTAGGAAAGAAAACATAGATCAGCCCATAAATAGCGAAAAGTTAAATATTACTAACGAGATATCACAACTATAACTCATTTAAAGTAATCATATAAAATCGGCTCATTATTTTTGCGGTATAAATTTTAAAATAATAGAATTATGGCAACATTGAAAATAGTGCTTCATACAGCGAATCTAAGAAAGGATGGTACTTATCCTGTATCACTAAGAGTTATCAAAGACATGAGAGCAAAATACTGCTCCACGGGATTGTACGCACACCTAAACGAATGGGATGAAAAGGCAGAGCGTTTTGTTGGCAATAAAAGAATCTGTCCAATGAACAAAGAATACAATGCGAGACTTATTGAATTAGTCGCAAGAGCGCAAGCTGTCATCCTTCAATTCGATCGGGATGGCATAGATTGGACTCTTAACCAGTTCGAAGAAGAATTTACCCATAAAACAAAGAAGGGGAAATTTTTAGATTACGCCAACAAGATCATAAAGGATTTAAAAGAGACCGGACACAATAGCACTGGCAAAGTATATGAAGCGGCTATTTACAACTTATCATTATTTGATCCCAAATTAAAAAGTAGGCTGTTGCAAGAAATAGACATAAAATACGTCCATGCCTACAATTCCTTTATGGAAAAACGAGGATGGGTCGGTAATACGAGGTTACATGAGATGAAAACTTTAAGAGCCATATTGAATCGAGCTATATTGGAAAAAGAGTGCACCGCCAATTTTTATCCTTTTGGGAAAGGAGGATTTCCTATCTCCTCTTTAGCGGAAGAGACACGCAAAAGGTATCTCTCTGAGGAATCGCTCAAAAAACTGATAGGCACAAAATCGAATAATAAGAAAAACGAGGAGGCCAGACTTCTATTCATTTTCTCCTATCTATGTTTCGGTATGAGCTATGTAGACATGGCTAACTTGAAAAAAGATAATATCATTACAGAAAACGGGAAAGAGTATATTATATATAAACGACACAAGACTGAGCATAACAAAAACGCAAAGTTCATCAAAATACCTCTAGGCAAAGACCTAAAGGAAATACTCGAGTGGTTCTCTAACAACAGCAAGCTATTAGGCGACCATATACTTCCATTGATGACAATAGATTGTACTGGGGACAAATTATACGATCATTTACAAAGAAGACGTGCGAAATACAACAATTACCTTAAACGTTTGGCTACAGAATTTGAGCTGCCAGAGAAGATCACAAGCTATGTGAGCCGTCATTCGATGGCTATGACATTACAAGATGATGGAACACCAAGGGAGATTATCAGCCAAATCATGGGGCATAAGGACTTGAAAACGACGAATGTCTATCTAGACAGCTTTGGTAATGAGAAAATTGAAGAAGTTACGAATAAATCTCTCTATAAAAATAGAATAGCATTATGAGAATAGCGGCTTATGAAAATTTCATCACTAAATTATTGATGAATAACAAATGCATGGATATAAATGAGATCGATAAGTATATTCTCCGAACGACCTCTAATAATTACAATCTAGTAAAAAAACAGCTTGATAGAACAAACAAGCTGTTAGAAGAAAGATACGAGCGTTACGGATGCCTAACAGAAGAAGATAATGTAGAGGCATTAAAGAAAGGATATTACGATCTTGGGAAAATTGGATTAACTTTGGAAGAAATAAGAAAGAAAATTGCTAAATTCCAAATAGATAAAGAATCCCCAATGGGTATTCAGATCGAGAAGGACTGGAATTTTGCAACATTCTTATTACAAGATCTTTTGCAATTAGAGAATATGAATCTAATAACTTATTCAAGGCTATTAGAAGAGAGATTATCGGAACTATCTAAAAATAAGACAAATAAAAAGACCAATAATAAGCCTAACAACAAAGAAACAACAATAAAAACAAATAGCCCAACTACTAATTCTAGTGACATCATGACTGTTGATGAGATCTGCGCATTATTACATCTATCAAAAAGTAAGATCTATCACATGGCTTGTGCACATGAAATACCTCATCACAAACTAAACCCTAGTAAAAAAGGGCGACTGTATTTCTTTCGTTCAGAAATAGAAGAGTGGCTAAGAAATAAACGCATTAGAACTGTCGATGAGTTCTTATTACAATTCGAAAATTAATAATAATAATAATAAGATAAGAATCATCAATGATTTATTGATTTCTATTGGTCTATAATATTATATATAAAGATAGAAAGGAGTAAGAAATATGTATGATAGTATTCATTTAGTGATAAAGGAGAGCGATTTGGACTCTCCTTTATCCTTTTTAGAGGAGATTCCATGTAAGATTGATCTAGATAAGAGGAAATGCACTCAGTATAGTGTTTTTGGTCATATAGAAAAGATGAGTGTCATGGTCAACGGTGCCACTCTCTCTATTTTGGGAAGTCTATCTACTTGGAATAGGGGGAATAATATCTATGGGATAGAGTTCAAAGATATAAAAAACGCGATTGATTCTTTGGGGAAGTGCCTTGGTGTCCCTCTAGATAAAGCCATCGTTAAAAGGATCGATGTCGGCCAATCTTTTAAAATGGATTTTCTCCCCCATCTCTATTATCCTAGCTTATATCATCTAAATAAGTTTGGAAGATCTGATCTAAAAGTTACTTCTTTATATTTCGGAAAAAAAAGTAAAAAAGAAGATGGCGGTAATTTAGCTCTTGTCTTCTATGACAAGAATGCGCAGCTAAGGAAAAAGGGGGATAGCTATCCGTTGGTACAAAAGTCTCTCAATTTATTGAGGTATGAATTTAGGATAAAGGATACAAAAACTTATTTTAAGCGTGATATACGTTGTTTTGAATTGTTTTCAGCGGATTTCTATCGGTATGTGATTCATTTATGGTATAGCATGTATTGCAATATTGATAAACGGCTAGAAATACTTGAGGAGCTTTATAATCCTAAATTCAATGGAGTAAATGAACTGAATGATTCTTGCGTAGCTTTATGTATCCATGCATTTGATATAGAAAAAGCTATCGAGATAGCTTCGGAGAAAGGAATGATTACGCCGCAAAATAAACACAATGTCCTAAAAAGGGTAAAAAAGATAAAGGAAGGGCTGGTTAATTTAAATCTGGGACCTTCCTTGATCGATGAATTGAGCAAGAAAATAGAGGCCGAATATAAAAGACAACTTGAGGAGCTGGAAAAATACAGCGATTCATTGCCTAGTTAAAGAAAATATATACTTTTGTTCTGTCCGTAAGGAACGGGCAGGGCGTTTAAGATATTATCCCTATAATTGGAATCTGGACAATTTCATGAGTGAAGGGAGAATAGGCTGTAGCGTCCACGTTTTGTATATACATACTTCTAGTAGTAATGTAGATATAGGCGTGGATTGCTATGTTTATCCTTTACTCAGGGCAGTCCAGAGCCTCAATTATGGGATAGACTAGCAGTTCCACGCTCTTTATTTATAACCTTCCCCTTTGGAACTGAGAGGAAATTCATTGCATTACTCGTAATTATCAAATCTACAGATAAGTATAAAGGTCACACTTTTATCTGCAAGCTCCTACAATAAGACTAAAAAAATCAGATAATTTCGTTTTGGTAGGAGGAATATATATAAGATGATTACCAAGTAATACGTTGATTAATGCTATTATTTCAGTATGGGAAACATGGATGAGGAAAACTATGGCATAGTCTATGCCTTGACCAACCCCGCTATGCCAGGGCTTGTAAAGATCGGTATGACCTCAAAGCTAGAGATCGATCAAAGAAAAAATCAGTTGTATTTCGGTAGCAGTGGGGTACCATTGCCTTTTGAATGCGTATACGCATGTAAGGTGAAGGACTTCGAGAAAACAGAGAAAGCGCTTCATATCGCTTTCGCTCCCCACCGGATCAATCCTAATCGGGAGTTCTTCAAGATGGAAGTAGAAAGGGTAATCGCTATATTAGAGCTATTGGGGCCTAACAACGCTATCAAAGAGGTGGAAGAGGATTTAGAGGCGGGAATAAGCGATCAGGAAAGGTCTGCGAGAGAGAGCATGAAGAAAAGAGCGCCTTTTAGTTTTGAGAGAATGATGATCCCTGTCGGTGCCAAGCTAAATTACAGGGATGACGACAGCGTAGAGATCGAGGTGGCAGAAAAAAACAAAGTGATATACAATGGTGAGACCATGTCTTTAACCGCAGTGACAAGATTATTTAAACCTTATGTTGTTCATCCTACCCCTTATTGGACTTATGAGGGCAATAAACTCTCTGATCTCTGGGAGATTTCATTAGGAGAATGTTGCTCTGAGGAATAATTGGGCTGATCTTTATTCCATAAAAAGAGTATATCTATTAAAACAATCATTATGGAAAAAGATCTTGAAAGGAGAATTGTCATAGAACGCCTAAAAAAGGCGGGGATAGACGATGAAAGAGCCAAGGAGTTCCTTCAAGTAATCCCCGCAAAAGAGGCGTATGAGAATCTACGCAGGAATGAGATCCTAAAGAGAGTGATCGCCGAGATCGGTTCGGAAGAGGTTGAGAAAGGGGCGGAAAGAAAGGGAGTGACTATCGATGAGTTTGCCAAGGAGTTCGATCGAGGGGATTATACAGGTAGTTTACAAGTGTTATCTAAAAAGGATTGACATGATAACTGAAATATTCGGAGCAAAATAAATACTGGTTATTAACAAGGAAAAACGACTAAAAACATGGAAGATAATAAGCTTTTAAGATATGAGGCAGAAAAGAAAAGCCTGATAATCGCATTCGTCTTGACATTCTTCTTTGGGCCCTTTGGCCTATTATATACATCTTTCTGGGCGATGTGCGCAATGCTTTTCATCCTATTCCTAATTGTTGCGGCTGGAGGCTGGGCTGGAATACTAGCCTTGGGGCTAGGAGGATCCCTTATTTATTGGGGTATATGTGTCATTATAGGGGTATTTTCCGCAAACTCTCATAATCAAGAACTATTAAGAAAGATCATGAATGAGGGACAAATAACGAATAAAGAGAAAACCCTAAACGCAGAGATTAGACCTATAATAAATAAAGAGATAACAGAAGATACAAATGTAATCAAATCGCAAAACACAGTATCAAAGGAAGATATAAACGCCAAAGTCTCAGATAAGTGGAGAAGGTTTTGTTCACTCTTCATAGCTATAACACTCTTTTTCTACTATTTTTACCACATAGGTATCTTTGATTGGTTTCAAGAAAAATCCCAATCTGACTATATAAAAAACGAGGTTACCATTGGAAAGACATCTGGAAATTCAACAGCGGAGAAAAAGCCTGCCATACTTTCAGATACGATTCGGCTAAAAACTGATAGTGTATGCTTGAATATGAATCCTTTCACTTACAAAAGTGGACTTTTGATAACAAAAGTAGGAGGGAAAATCAAAGTATCTAATGAATCAGATTTAGGCGCATACATATATTTACAACTCAACATCAAGAATATTGGAGATAAGAGCTTTTCTGACAAAATAGAGGTATCTTGGAAAGTAAAGGAGAAAGGGAGTGACGTAATTAGATTTACAGGTTCAAGTTATCTTTATTTTGATGCTGCGATTAAACCCGGAGAAACGTGGGCAAAAGAAGTACAAGTGCTAACTTGCACTCCTCTTTACAACGACAAGCTAACTTTCTCAATATCAGCGGATGGTATACCTATGGAAGATATCACTATCAGACCCCGATATTAAACAATATAAAGATTACCTACGACAATGCTTTAAATAGGATAACCGATTTAACAATAGCAGATTAAACACTAGTGGGAATAGCATGTAATATTATTCCCACTATCTGTCTTTAAAAAATTTAAACAAAGTATTTAGATTGATTCCAATCCCCCCCACGTTTGGCTCAAGAATTAGTGTATCATTAAGTATTTTACCAACGCCACCTTTAAGCTCTTTCTTTACTCTAAAATCTTGAATAGCTTTCTTTTCTCTAATATCTTGAAATATCTTCTCAAGAAGTACTACTACATCTTGAGGATGTTGACAAATTTTCCGTATTTCTAAGAATATAAATTTGTCCTTGGGAATATCCATTCCTTTAATTCGCTCATTATCTCCATCTATAAAGTATTTGGGATGTAGAGTAGTTATCATTAACGCAGGTAATAACTCCAATGGGTCTATACCATTTATAGATTTCCAAGACATTAATTCTGAATAAAAATGACTTCCTGCCATTCCTTGTATAACTACAGAATTATTGTTAGCAGCAAATTCTGCTATTTTATCAAAATTTTCTCTCAAAGTATTACCTATAGGTTCATCCCAATTGTAATAGTCTAAAATATACAAATAATAACTTTTATAAACATTGTCAGGAATTTCTGCTAATGTATGAATTTTCAATCCCATATTGTCACCAATTTTATTGAGCAAATATAGGAAATTTATATAAATCAATGGTAGAATCTTCAATCACAAATTAAGAAAACCATAAAAAATATAGATAGGATAATTATTTCAGCAGAGACACAAGAACATGACAATAAAGATACCAATACCATGATTAAAGAAAGACATTCTCTCTTCAGAAAAAAATAGTTTCATAGAAAAATCCTAAAAGAGTCTTAAAAAAGAGACTGTTTATGACGAAGAAGACAACTTTAGGGACAAAGTTTGGATTTTGACTTCGTATGATCGAAGCAGGTCTAAAGAAGACAAAATAAGAAAAGCGACTTCTAATGAAATCGCTTTTGAAGAAAAGGACCAAACTATATTCTTACCTTGTAGTTCTTCCGTGAACCCTCGTAAGGGTCATCTTGAGAAGGTGCAACCTCCTGTTGCCTATTCTCAATGTTCCTTTTCTGAGCGTAAAGATACGTTGAAAAAGTCATTGGAGCAATAAATTGAGCATCTTAATCCTTACGCATCTATAACGAAGAAGACAACTTTAGGGACAAGAGATGGATAATAACATCCTATGACCCTACTCGAACAACAAAAGAAAAGGGAATAGAAAAGGCAATCTCCGAAGAGAATTGCCTTACAAAAGAGTCGAATTGTATTAACTCCCAACAATTCTTATGTCATTCTCGTAAGAATGATCTTGGAGAGGAGCAACCCTCAAGTGTTGCGTATCATCCAACGGCTCTTTCCTTTTCTGAGCGTAAAGATACATTGAAAAAGTCATCGGAACAATAAATTGAGCATCTTAATCCTTGCATATCTATGACGAAAAAGACAACTTTAGGGACAAGATCTGGGTATTAACTTCTTTCGACTATAGCAGACCTAAGGAAGATAAAATAAGAAAAAGCTCGATCGTACTTAATGGACCTGACGATTCTAATGATATGGACTCAGCAAGGCACAATCCCTTTATAAGCTCCATCGCTTTTTCTGAGCGTAAAGATACGTTGAAAAAGTCATTGGAACAATAAATTGAACCTCTAGATCTCAAAAAGCAAAAATATTAAGACCAACTGATACAATCTTAAAAGATAGAAACAAAAGATATATCAAATTTGACTCCAACTGGGAATAAAGGAGTATAAACAAAATCATCTATGAAGATGAGAATATCTACTTAAAGAAACAGAAAATCGCTAAGAACAAAAATAAACAGTATTTCCACCACAGAAAATTCAATATACAAGATAACCCCACTACAGGAAAATCAATGAATCTTTGATTATTCGTTGCTCAGACCAAATAAAGCTCAGACCTTTATCCCAAAATCAATTATTTTATAAACATGAAAAGAGATAAAACAAAATTGCATTTATTTGCACAGACCAACAGCCATTGTTTTAGGAAAGTGGTAGAGAACAAAGAAAAAGGAGTTACGCTTATCAGCATAACTCCCTCATTCTTAACAGTCGGGATGACTGGATTCGAACCAGCGACCACACGCCCCCCAGACGCGTACTCTAACCGGGCTGAGCTACATCCCGCTTTTATTTTACGGGTGCAAAGGTAGTTTTTTTCCGTTAAATGCCAAAACTTTCACGATAAAAATCAAGAGACTCCAAGATTTTTTCCTTGGTGACCGATTGGTTGATACGGACATCCCCTACATTTTTCAGTAAAGTGAAGTTGATGATACCGCCCTCATTCTTTTTATCATGTGTCATTAACTCATATAAGGTATCGTAGTCCGTGCAGTCAAAGAAGAGCGCCGGATAATACTCTTTTATATAATAAACGACTTGACTCAATTTCTCCATCGGGAAGCCACACAGCTTATGCGAGAGGTAAAGCTCGCTCACGATACCCGCCGCTACCGCATGACCATGCAAGATCGGACGCATTTTCAGGAAAGACAAGCTCTCGAAAGCGTGGCCGATCGTATGACCGAAATTCAATGCCTTACGAATACCTTGTTCCTTGGGATCTTCCTCTACGATCCGCTCTTTCACGGCGACCGACTGGCCTACCAAACTATTCAAATACGAATAATTCATGGTGTCGATATCAAAAAGCATGACAGACGCATAATTCTCCATCGAACTAATCAACCCGTGCTTGATCATCTCCGCATAACCGGAAAGGATATTATCGCGATCCAACGTGCGCAAAAAATCGCAATCGATGAATACACACAAGGGGGGATAAAAAGAACCGACCTCGTTCTTCAACCCATTGAAGTTTATACCCGTCTTACCGCCAACCGCAGCATCGACGGACGCCATCAAGGTCGTAGGGATATTGATCGTACGGATGCCCCGCTTGAAAGTAGCGCCGGCAAAACCACCCATATCCGTAATCATACCGCCGCCCAAATTCACCAGCAAGGAGTTACGGGAAGCCCCCTCATTCGACAAAGCTGTCCATATCTGGGCTAATGAGACAAAACCCTTATTCATATCACCCGCTTCCATCACGAGAATCGGCGCCTTTTGA
>ERZ773109.913-NODE-913-length-17540-cov-3.685159_pt1 | contig 17540 bp, 13 predicted proteins | sample MGYA00580569_ERZ773109 | MGnify/ENA primary metagenome ERZ773109 (study PRJEB29015, sample SAMEA2737852) | human gut metagenome | biome: human gut; feature: human-associated habitat; material: faeces | place: China | collected 2012 ...
GCGGCTGCGAAAATAATCTCTTTGGGCATATAATCTGACCAGGTTCGCCCGGTTTGAAATCTCGTCTGCCGATAACTTTTCCCGCTCCAGCCAAAGTTGCCTGCCGAACCGGTTGTCCGGTTCCCCGATCATAAACCTCAATACCGTTTCAATCTCCCGGACCGAGTCGCAGAGTGGAAATAGCGGTGCATTCTGTAGGTCGGTTCCGGTTTCGCCGCATGCGGAAGATGCCAGGTTACGTTCTTTACACCAATCCGTCAGTTTTTTCCCCATCCATACGGTTTCCTCGGCCCGGACATCGCCTTTGAACGGATCGTTGAAGCCATACGGGCGTACGGCGTATTGCCGCTCCCCGACCGGGACGATGTCCACGCATACGCCGGCGGGGACGTCGATCTGCCAGTTGTTTTCGGGAATACCTGTGAGGATGTGATGATCCGAAAGATGCCAGCCGTTTCCGATGCAACTGTTTTCAATCCAGACCTGGGCATTTCCCGAGGTGAGGGTGAGATCGACGTCGGCATTTTGGGTGAAAATGGCGGGATGCGGTTTGACTTTGCGCTGTTTGATCTCCCGCTGGTCTGCAATCAGGTTTTGCAGGGCGAGGGTAGAGGAGATCAGTTCACGGCTGGTGCCGTAATGGTAGAATTCGCCGCCTTCGAGCGGCAGGATGGCGACCGAGAGGGACCCGATCTCCGGATCGGGACGTGAAGGTTCTTCGCCCAGGGCGAGCCCGAAATCGCTGTACAGGTCGTAGTATCCGATCTCTCCGTCGGGCCGGTTGTGCGATTTGCGGATCAACAATTCGACCGCCCGGTCGCTGAGCAGCCATATGCCGATATCCATCAGGAAAAGATGGCTCTCGATCAGTTCGTCCAGCACCGTTACGGATGGCTTCTGGAGCATGTATTTGAGCGTATTCGGGGAGTTTCGGTCCGAGATGAATACGCCGTGGTTGGTTGCGAGAGAGGGATCGCCCCAAAGTCCGTAGCAGACGATATCCACATCCGGGATCGGAGCCAGGGGTTGTGTCGAGCGGATATAGACATCGCCGCTGGCGATCAGGGTGTTGATGTTTCGGGGCGCTTCGCTGATCATTTGCTCGAGCAGCGGTAGTTGCAGTTCGAGCAGGTTCTGGTCGATGCGTTGTCCGCGTGCCCAACGGAAAACGGGGATGGGGGTGAGTATTTTCCCGGAAGGAGCATAAGCTGGCAGCCGGCGGCTCTGGCCTCCTGCATGGAGGATGATTCGCTTGTTCGCTGCCAGCCAGGGAATCATTTGCCTGTTAGGGATCTCGCTATTCTCGGGGGTGATTGCAGAGCTGTCTGTATCATGGCGGTAGCTTTGTTCCAACAGCCAGGCTGTTCCGCCGCCGGAACCGACTTTTGTTCCAGAGGGATCAGATGTACAGAACCATTCGTTCGGGTCTGCGTGTTCAATATTATGAAAATTACCTACTAGATTAGTAGGTAGTGAGAGAAGTTTTTTGATCATTGGCCTATATATTTATCTAGCTCATTTTTTATTGAGTGCTTTACCTCTTTTTTTATGTGAAATATTAATAATTAGTGAGATAAGTCTTCGTAGATATTTGCAAGGATTTTCGATGATCAGTGATTGTTAGTCAGAAAAATATTGTATCGTTAAGGAGCACCTAATTGCGATATTTGAAAAAAGAGATCCAAGCCCAACAAAGTATATTATAAATACTTGGAATAAGCCCGATTTGTTCGACTTTGTACAAAACGTTCCATTGGGGTTTAATGACTTTTATTTTGTTACTGGTAACGGATGTTTTGCGCATCCTGTAATCGACCAGAATGTCTTTATTCCCATATCCGGTATTGATTTCCTTGAACATTGCCAGCCAGTAAACATAGTCGTCACGCATACTGCCAAGTTTTTCGTTGAAATAACTTTTTTTTATCTTCTGTGTATCATATATGGCTGTGGAAGGAAAGATGGGACAGGTTTTAAGGAGAGATTTATAGTTCACTGTGTCGGGTACGATAAAGGGCCGGAGTACCTCCTCTTTGGTGCGCTCGTCGATACGTTTATATGAAGAGAAAACAAGGGGGGCTTTCTTTTCTGCCATGAACATCAATTGCTTCTCGAGGAAATCAGGGTGCCAGATGTCGTCAGAATCCAGAAAAGCTATGAAACGACCTTTAGCTTTATTGAGAGCTGCATTTCTAGCACCCGATGAACCTTTGTTAACCTTACTCTCGATAAGGATAATCCTCGGGTCATCCTTTGAATACTTTTTAACTTCGGCGATTCCTGCGCCATTGTCAGGGGAGCAATCGTCAACTATTATCATTTCCCAGTTTTGATAACCCTGAGATATGACACTCTGGATCGTTTCACCTACAAAGTCGGCTCCCTTATACATGGGGGTGATGATTGATACAAGTTCTTTTTCCATTGGTAGTTGTATTATCACAGGCCGATCAAAGTGCCCAACCGACCTATTGTTTTGTTTTTGGATTTCAGTTTCAGGAAAAGCAGTCCAAAGCATATCGGAACCGTGAGTCCAACGACGAATGAGGTTGCCGAAAAAATATATTGATTGGTCTCTGGGAATCGATGGGCTATAGGGCCACGGATGAACATCTGCGGAAAATACGACAGCAAGAAAACCGCATAGCAGAGCGAGGCCAACCTCACTAATCGGTCGCTACATTTGGCTTCGAGAATCAAGGCAAAGGCGACACTGAAGATGATGCCGGATAGTGCCGCCATATACCCTTTTGCCATCAGCGATACCGATAGTGTGAGAAAGACAGGAATCACAAGTGCTTTATATTTCACTATAAATGTGTCCACCGGGTTTTTGAACTCACAGTAGAGTATTCCGAGAAAAAAATAAGGGAGGTAACTTATAGCCCGCGACATCTGCATGAAAGCGATATAAGGTAAAAGCATATCTGCCAATATCGCCAATGCAATAATTGTCGATGAGGCTATCAAGAACTGCGCATGTTTTATGTTGTTTTTTGGTCTTATTTTATTGATTTTTAGATATCTAAATATTGTGAATGCAAGTATGAAAATCATAAACAGAGTTGGTAGAAACCACATGAAACCCGTGGGGTGAAAGAGCGTCACGTCAATGAACGATCTCAGGTCTAAATTGAACGGATGCTGCATCATCGAGGTATCCTTTATGATCGTGGCCTTCACGATGAAGATGACGGTATTGATGAACAGAAATGGCACAAGAAGTCTAACGGTCTTTTTTTTCATGAACGCGGTGAGAGTTGTTCTGTGTAGCTTTTCCACCGGATTGGTAAGGCAGAAAAGGAAACCTGAAATGAAGAAAAACAGTGGCATATGGAAACTGTATGCCCATTTGTAAATCCATAACTCTTTGTAGTCTGTAGTGATGTCGCTGTGACCTGCAACGACTAACGTCATCGCAAACAGTGTCAGCAGTACTATTTGCCTGTTCTCTTTTTTGGTAGCCATTACAACAATCCCTTAACTTTGTCTAAGGCTTGCGCAATTACCTGGTGCATGTCGTAATAGCAATATTCGGCAAGGCGGCCACAGAATGTCACGCTGCGTTCTGCGTCGGCAAGCTCCCTGTATCTGGCGTAAAGCTTGCCGTTGCGGTCATCGTTGACGGGATAGTATGGCTCGTCGCCAGGATTCCACTCCTGCGAATATTCGCGTGAGATTACCGTGTTGAGGTTGTCGTAGACGGCATTGCCAAAAGCTTCGAAATGCTTGTGTTCGATGGTACGGGTGAACGGTGTGGCAGCGTCAGTGTAGTTCACTACGGCATTGCCCTGATAATTGGGCACATCTGTTAATAGTTCGGTCTCGAACCTGACTGTACGGTATTGTAGCGAACCAAAGCGATAATCATAGAAGCGGTCAATCTCGCCGGTGTATATAATTCTGTCAGCAAGTGAGTTAAAATACTCGCGGTTGTCGAAATAATCAACGTTTAGTTTCACCTCAATGCCATCAAGCATCTTTTCGACTAGCCGGGTATAACCTCCGATTGGAATGCCTTGATAAACGTCGTTGAAATAGTTGTTATCGAAAGTCAAGCGTACGGGCAGGCGGCGGATTATGAACGCGGGAAGCTCGCTACATGGACGTCCCCATTGTTTCTCGGTGTAGTGCTTTATGAGATGCTCGTAAATGTCACGGCCGATAAGTATCAGAGCCTGTTTTTCAAGGTTGCATGGGTTCTCCATATCTGTGGTCTGCATCCGCTCCATGGCCTCGCGCCGTTGACTATCTATTTTTGCCTGCGCCTCGGCAGGAGTCTTCACGCCCCACATTTGATAAAATGTGTTCATGTTGAACGGTAGATTGTAAAGTTTGCCGTCCGGAGCCATCGCGACGGGGGAGTTGGTATAACGATTGAACTCTGAGAATTTATTCACATAGTCCCATATCTGGCGGTCAGAGGTATGGAAGATATGCGCTCCGTATTTGTGAACGTTTATGCCACTGACATTTTCAGTATAGACATTTCCCGCGATATGCGGACGTTTGTCGATGACGAGGCATCGTTTTCCTGTATTTGTAAGTTCACGAGCCATCGAGGCACCGGCAAGTCCGGCGCCCACAATCAGAAAATCGTAATTCATAAAATCCTTGATATTTCTTTAATTACTATTTGTGTAATTATATTGCAGGACTGCAACAACGATATGCCTAAATGATGGTTGAGTTCCTTGATACCGTCTATTCCTTTCATCTTGAACATCTCATAAAATGCCGATATCAACAATCGATCTCTAAAACTGATTTTGTGTTTTTGCAAAAAAATGTTCTTCTTGAAGAATACGTCAGCACGTACATATATTCGCTCCAGTGTAATACTTTTCGATACTGAATGAGCCCTTTCTGTAATACAGTATATCGCGGTATCATCAATTGTCACATTTTTGGCATAATGGCCCACAAATAGTGAGAATGTCGTATCATTGTGAATTGGAAGCTGATCAAATAATATATTGTGTATTTGAATCATTTTTCTGTTGATGAACTTACACCAAGGTTCACCAAAAAGATACCTTATTTCATCTGTTCTTGATGTTTTATTATATCTTTTAATCAGGCTGTTAAGATGAGATGCTCTATTCGAATTCAAATATTTTTCTGAATCGAGTGAGATCGCATTGAAAACGATCAAGTCTGCAGAGTAGTTCCTATACTGCTCCAATTTTTTATTTAATGATGGGAGAAAAAAATCATCGCTATCGGAGAATATAACGTATCTTCCTGATGCAAACGATAATCCTATGTTTCTTGCACCACCACCACCGATATTAGTATTATGATAGATTATCTTTAAATCGGAACGACTATTTTCGAGTTTTGTCAATTCCTTTACTTCATTTTCTGTACTAGCATCATCAACTACAATAATTTCCAAATCGGCTCTGTTAGGTATTGTGGACAATAAGCGTTGTAGGAGCGCAGACTCATTGTGATGCGGTATTATGATACTATAATTAATTTCCATTGTTCCTAGTGTCTTCAGTTGCACAGCCTGTTTGTTGGGGATTCGTTCTTCACCAACCATTCGTTCGCCATTCGCTCTATTTGGTTGGAATTCAATTTGATTTGGAGCTTCCGAGACGATATATGCCTGCGCTATCTGTACGCCCAGGTCCGCAGCATAAGGGACGTGGCAAACACAAGTGGTTTGAAGGCCCCGTTTAGATGGATAATCTCAGGAAGGATGTTTTCATGTGAACAATCATTAGAGAAAAGTGACTGTTGTCACACTGCTCTAATGATTGTTAATGTCTAGGTTCTCAAGATGAATGTCAGGAGGGCATGCGTGCTCAATGCCTCGCTCTTGTTACTGAATGTGGTCAGGGAACTGACGCAGGCTTAGGTCGTCTGGGACATCTATTAAAGTATGCTTCCCCATGTCACTCTGTACGAGAGGATACGAATGATTTCAGGAGTGGGATGAGCCCCGAAGACAAGAAAAGATACCAACCTTGTCAGTCATATCTCCTGTGAAATCCTGATTTCGAAGTTAGAGAAACCGCTTAAAACAACAAAAAATTAACGACTTATAGTATTATTTAATAGACATCTTAGTTGGATTTTCCAAAATAAGACGTTGTCTTTTTTTGCGGAAAAATTGTAGATAATCAGCCTTTCGATCCCCATCAAAAATATTAACAATCGAGCTATCCCATTAGATATCTTTCCGAGCGTTAGATTATAATATATTATTGAGCTGTCAAACATCATTTTAGCTCTTTTCTCAGGATTGCTAGAGGTTTTTCCCTCAAGATGCTGTATGTGTGCAGAAGGAAGAGAGTAGATCTTATAACCGGCTTTATGGATTCTCCAACACAGTTCGACCTCTTCATAATACATGAAAAATAGAGGGTTAAATCCACCTATTTTCTTTAATATTGACGTTCTTACCATTAGGTCGGCCCCTACAATGTAAGCTACAGGAATTGGTAGATTGCCGTAGTTGAAAATTTTGCTTTTCCCATATAAAATGCTTTCATATTTGTTCCCTAAAAGAATATTGCCCAAAAGCCATGAATTAGACGGAAAACATCTCTTAAAGGACCGAGTAGGCTTCATTTGAATATCATATAGATTCCCGCCGCATGCACCAATTTCTGGATTTGTCATCAAGAAATTCGCCATCAAAGCAATCGCATTGTTGAGCAAAACAGTGTCGGGATTCAAGAACAGGATATACTTACCCTTTGACATTTCAAGGCCAATATTATTGGCCTTACCGAAACCTACGTTTTCAGGTAATTGAACGTATTGGATATTGTTAAACAATGCCAAAACTTCGGCATTACTTGTAGAGGAATTATTGTCGATAATAATTATTTCATATGATAAGCCAACAGTATTAGCTTTAATTGAATTTAACGAATCCCTAAGTAGCGAAGGACAATTGTAACTTACGATTATTATTGAAACTGTAACGTTGCCCATATTATCGCGGTGATAGCTTTATGTAACGGCCTCCGAAAAGGATGTAGGCCGCATATAATATAGTAGAGAATAAGAATATACTGAAAAAGTTACTTGTACCCATTAAAGGATCGGTAAATATTCCGCATAAGCCGACATAGATGAAGCCATAGAATATAATAGGAATAATGCCATGAGGAAGATACACGGGGATCCACGTCCGCCAAAATGCGCATATAAATCCAAAAATCGGAGCTAATATAATGCCGTTCCACTTGAACAGAATCCAACACAAAATTGGCAATCTTGAATTGGGGCCTTTAATAATTCCATACTCGTTAGGATTGACCAACCAATTTAATTGTACCCCAATCGGGGTTTCGACTTGTGCGGGATCTATTATCCTGAACATTGCTAAAATTCGCGAAAATAAGTATGTGAATTTATTGTTAATATCCACATTGTCCATTACATTATCGGGTAATGCTATCCAGTACACATCGCCACTCGCAACAAATCGGCGAAGCAAAGAAATAAAAGCGGCTAGAGGCGAAATATCATTTTGTTTTGATATGAGAAATATCGGAAATATTAAGACGAAAGGAATAAGATAATATATAAAACGTTTTAAATGAATGTTTTTCTCAAGATAAAAAAAACTGAAAAAGAAATAGGCATAAACCAAAATCATTATAGCTGATTTTGCCCCGGATAAGAATGAAAAAATGGTAATTAAAAACAATCCTAAAAGGCTATAAAACTTAAGCTTCTTTCTTTTTAGCAAATACATTGAATACACCGCACAATAGAATATAGAAAAATTTTGGATATAATATAAAATACCCCAACCTCCTCCTCCTGAATATGTTTCCAATCGACTTGTCATAAATAAAGGTATTCCAAATTTAAGATAGGTTATCATGTGTGAGACAACCATTATACACAAGAAGAATAAGTAGCAGTAATCTCCTGCTATTGAATCATGCATCTTAATTTTTGAAAATTGGATATTCTTTTTTGCGAAAACAAAATAGGATATCCAAAATAGACATTCGCATATGACAACGTATAAAAATGATTCTATAGATATCAAACCAAGGAATAATAAGAATATTGGGACAGAGTTTGCAAATAAAGTTAAGACTAAGGTCAAGAATAAGGGGTCCAAAATAGATTTGCAAGTATTCTTTATTATGGGAGTATAGATTAAAACACTTATTATAATTGATATTAAGTACGTAGTCCAATTATCTAAGAAATACTTGAAGAAAAAAGTGTAGTTATTCATTGATTTTAATCAAGTTTAGCCGAAGAATATCAATTAAACCGTGTCAAAGCGAGGACATCAATTTTCTGGTTGAGCGTTCTCACCGACCTGCGAAGCTGAGACTTCAAGGAAATCCTGATAGTATGTGTGAATCGGCAAAATATTGCAAATGCTCTTTAATCGGCTGAAAATGTCCAGGATAATTCCCCAAATACTTCATTAATATTAACAAACATATGAAAAATCCATTCGGTTTATAGGCTGAAAATATTACCTGACACTGATAGAGTGACGCCTCATTTTAGCCATCAAAGATTTAATTCTTCTATAAAGCCATGAGAAAATCTGCCATTTTTTCCCAAAATATTTTCTTGTTACACTTAGCGACTCTTTTTCAGATGCAGATGATCTGGATATTCCGTCTAATGAATGTTTTGCGACCACTGTATCAATAATTTTGATGGTCTTATGTCGTTTGTATAACTCAAGGTTTAAATCGTAATCACCGACAATCTTGTAGTGTATATTATACAATCTCGTATATTTCGTTTTGTAGAACAGAGCTTGGTGTGGAAGTTGATTCTGTAATTTCATCAACCAAGTATATTTGGGAGTATGAATGTTTCCTTGGTCTGTTCTGATTTTCCCACAAACCGCAACAGATTTGGATTGAAGCTCACGCTCTAATTCTTGTTCTGGAATTGTTATAAGCTGATCACCGACATTCATATTGATAACGTAATCGCCAGTGGCAATACCAATACCTTTATTCATTGCGTCATAAATTCCTCGGTCTGGCTCACTTATCCAGTATGCTATTTGATTCTCATATTTCTTAATTATATTTACGGTTCCATCGGTCGAACCGCCATCAATTATAATGTACTCGATATTGTTAAAAGTCTGATTTAATATAGACTTTATAGTCTCTTCTATCTCATCTTCAGCGTTGTAGCAGACGGTGACGACTGAAATTTTCATCTTTTAAAATGATATCTGTATAATATCCGTTTTAAATTTTCTATCTAACATTAGAGTTAATCCAGATTACAATACCGACCATTCGGAACGGTCTGTGCATTTACCGTATTACAATACATTAACGTTATAAGCATTAGATCTATAAGGGAAGTTAAATTTGCTGAGACTTATACCGCCAACGGATATATTCTATGCGAGAATATGTCTGTCCTAGTACGCTGAGGATCGTTTGTTCCAACGCGGAGGCACCGTTGTAAACGACGGTGACAATACTTATTCGGATAAGGCGGCCTTGTCCAGTTGAATGGGTTGTGTTCACAGATTAAGCAGATTGTAAGAGCAGAGCTAACATTTTGGAAGAATATGAATGATCCCATGTGTAGAGATCGGGAAACTTCCTTGCATGATCAGATATAGATTTGTAAAATGTGTGATCGTGCATCAATTGGATAATGGTGGTTACAACTGCTTTAGTGTCGGTTGGATTGAGAAACAAAGCATTTTCATGGTCATGCAATATTTCAGTAGCTCCGACACTATTACTGACTAAAACAGGAAGTCCGCAGCTCATTGCTTCAAATACAGCCAGTCCCCAGCTCTGATCGATATTGAGAAATAAGAACAGATCGGCTTGTTGATGCAAACGGTCGAATTCCTGCTCATCTACTGAACCGCATATGTTGATGCAATGTTGCAAGCCGGTAATACGAATCATTTCGCGAATTTTTTTTTCGTAATTTGTATCAGATGTTGCACCAATAATATCCAATTTGGGGTTAATGTTTTTATCGATTAACTGTTTTACGACATAGATCAGGGTTTCGTAATTGCGGTAAGGGAAAAAGACTCCGGAGGATAAAAGATGGATTGTATTGTTGTTAAACCGATGAAAAGTTTCATCGGTAGAACGTTGTATGGTCAGGGGCTCAATACCACAATAAAAGACTTTGGCATCACGGTGTAAACAAGATTGTACTCGTTTCTTGTTTTTTGATACGTTTACGGATATTTCCTGAACTGCGTGACGAACTCCAAATCTGACAATGAAACGCTTTATGGCATTTTTCCATGAAATGCGGCTAGCGAAAACACCTGTTTGGAAACATGGAGGGAGATCATTAATTTGCCAATATATTTTTTTGTCAGGGAGCATTGCAAAAAACATTTCGAATCCATTGTCATGAATATTGACAACCTTCACATCTTTTAGAATTTTTCGTAATTTGAAAGCATATCGAATCCAATCCATTGGTCGCATCCACCGATTGGAGCTATTGCATTCGGGTAACATGTAAATTCGATCCCGGTATTTTTGAAATCCGGGGTATGTGTGCTGATAGTTGATGCGTTTGGTAAGGATAAAAAAATCGACATTCTTTTTTGAAGTATAATCAAGTAGTTTGAGAAATTGTTTATGTGTTCCTCCTCGGATATCTAATTCATTGATTAAAAATGCGATCATAGTTTGTTTGTGATTTGGTGGTAAATATTAAGACTTTGCTTCATACATATATCCATGTTGAAGTATTCCCATTGTCCGAATCTTCCGATAGAGATTATATCTATATGTTTGAGGTAGTCTTGGATGTGTCGCACTGCGGAATTTCGGTTTTCATCGTATACAACATAAGCGTGGTCTGATATGTTATAATCCAAAGGTTTAATCAGGAATGGGTCTTTTTTCCCGCATGTGATCATCTCTCCATAGTCTCGTTCACCGATAGCTTCGGTGATTGTATAATTTTTTACGGGGTCGAAAAAATTGCCGATGTGGATATAACGGTGAAAGATGGAAGAGACTTGCGGTTGATAAGACCATGTTTTCGCTGTCGGTAGGCTTTCCCATAATACATTTGACACTTTATTATATCTAAGTTTGCGGGCGGATTCTTTGACAGAATCAGGGGTTCCTTCAATCAAGGATGGTAAGATGTTAAGGGGTATCGTACTAATTACCAAGTCTGCGTAATATTTTTGATTAATTATCCAAATAGCGTTTTTTTTGATAATTTGGGTTGCTGGAGTATTCGTTTCAATGTGCAAGCCGTCAGCCAATGCTTCCGACAAGTTCCCTTGGTCGTTAGTGTTGAGATAGTAAAACCAGGAATGAGGCATAGAGTCTTTTTTAGATACAAATAGCCCATCTATGAAGGCCTGCTTGTCTGGAATAGGGAGTTTATCTTCTACCCATTCGTGACTCATTCCGGCAGGATTTCTTCCCCATATCTTCGTATTGTACGGAAGAAAATAAAGATCACAAAGCCGGTTTCCAAATTTTTTGCGGAACCATGTATCCAAGTTATCGTATTGACCTTCATCCTGAGTTGTGAGGAAGTCCAGAACGATCTCATGCGCTAGGTGTTTATCATGTTCGTAGATTTGTTGTATAGCGAATTCGATCGGATAATCGACTTCATAATTTCCTAGATTAATTTTTGATAAACGGGAAACTTTGTGCCATTTTGTTTCAGGAAGAATACTGAAAACAAATGATAGGACTTCCGGATATTTCGAATTGAAACAATGGCCGCCTACCGGATGGTAGGTTATTCCGTTTATTTGCCGGGTTTTTGCAATTCCTCCTATTCGTGAATCTTGTTCCAAGATGGTTACTTCATGATCTTGATTCAGTAATCGACCGATGGACAAGCCGGTTACACCAGCTCCCAATATGATTATTTTCATATGTTAGTTTTTATTTATTCCAGATTCCGGATGCGGTTCTGGTAATAATTTTATGATACTGCATGGGAAGTATTGCGGTGGAAAGTAATAGTACAATACACATCGTCAATATGACGCCATCTACCCCCATACGCGGTGTTAACCAGTAGGTGAGAGGGAAAAAACAAGTGCACGATAAGATTGAACAGTACATTTGTATTCTGATTTTCCCTACTCCATTAATGAAAAATGCATAAATATTATTCCATGATGAGATAATCACATAGAGCCCCATGAATAGGGAAAGCCGGTAAGGAATGTTTACAGTATTGCCAATCCAAAAGTGATATACAGGTTGTGCAAGGATCAACATCAGGACTACGCAGACTACCACGGCGCCCCATAATTTTATTAAACTACGCATTTGAGCCCGTATCCATTTCAGATCGTTCCGGGTATAAGCGTCTGTAATTGCAGACCACATGGGAGTCATGATAATTCCAACAAGCATCGTTATTACCGAAAAGTATTTAAAAGCAATGTTATATGGAGTAACTTGTTCAGGACCGAACAATTGCGTAATTATGAGATTAGCAGATGTGAAGATTACCATACATGCAATTTGGATGATAAAGAATTGTACACCCAATCCGAACAAGTCGCGAGCATACGTAAAATTTATATATTTAAAAGACGGGCGTATAGATTTATATTCTTTATTAAAAAGAATGAAATAAGCAACTAAAAAGATTATTACAGGAACTCCGGTAAATACGAATGCCGCTTTAAATAATGAACCTTGGGTGGTCAGAGTCAATATGTAAATACACAAAAGCGATACGACATTCCCTGCTGTGTTAATTAAATCGTTGATAGCAGGACGTTGATCCGCAATTGGAACAACGCCTGTCAACTTCAGAATAAATTGAATACACGAAAAAGCAAAAATAAAAACTATGATACTAGACAGTTGGGAACCTAGCTGTTGGTCTATGTTCAGAATGGCACTCCAATTTAAAAATGAATTAAATCCTACGAAAAACAAAAAGCAAATAGTCATGATTAGGGATAATATGGCAAATGTGGTGCTGACATAGACTTTTGCTAAAAATTGATCTTCTTTTGCAAAAGCTTCGGCTAATTTGTTGCGGAGCCCGTTACCCAGTCCGATGTCGAAAAAACTTATCCATGATAAAATCGATAACAGTGTCAGCCATACACCATATTCGGTTGGATTCAAATAATTGATTGTGATTGGGATCAGAATTAATGATATGAGAATGCTTGTGCCTTTCAGTCCCAAAGAGATTAGGATGTTTTTCTTTATCTTCCCGCTACGCTGGTTCTCTGAATAAAGAAATTTTGAAATGATTTTAGTCCACATACAGTTAACCTAGTGTCTCTTTGAAATAATCAATAGTCCAGTCGAGTCCTTGATTGATTTTCACGTTAGGTTTCCATCCGTTTAGTTTTTGAGTTGCAAGTGAAATGTCTGGTTTCCGCTGCTTTGGGTCGTCGCTTGGCAGTTGTTTAAATACGATTTTTGATTTTGAATTGGTCAGTCGGATGACCTTTTCTGCCAGATCGATCATGGTGAACTCATCGGGGTTTCCGGTATTTACGGGTCCTGTGAATCCGTCTTCGGTAGCCATCATGCGTATCATCGCTTCGATCAGGTCGTCTACGTACTGGAAGCTTCGGGTCTGGGTGCCGTCGCCGTATATGGTAATGTCCTCTCCGCGGAGGGCCTGGACGATAAAATTTGAAACGACTCGTCCGTCGTTGGGATTCATTCTGGGTCCATAGGTGTTGAATATTCGGATGATCTTGATCCGTACCCCGTTCTGGCGATGATAGTCCATAAAGAGAGTTTCGGCGCAGCGCTTTCCCTCGTCATAGCACGATCTCAGTCCGATGGGGTTTACGTTCCCCCAGTAGGTTTCCACCTGCGGATGGACGAACGGGTCGCCGTATACTTCACTGGTCGAAGCCTGCAGGATTTTGGCTTTGGTGCGTTTGGCCAACCCGAGCATATTGATGGCTCCCATAACCGAGGTTTTCAGGGTTTTGATCGGGTTGTACTGGTAGTGCACGGGCGATGCGGGGCAGGCGAGGTTGTATATTTCATCAACTTCGGCATGGTACGGTTCGATGATATCGTGGCGTACCAATTCGAAATGGTCGTTTTCCAGCAGGTGGCGGATATTGTCTTTACTGCCGGTGAAATAGTTGTCCATGCAAATGACGTCGTGTCCTTCGCTTAACAGCCTTTCACAGAGATGCGAGCCTATAAATCCGGCTCCTCCGGTTACGAGTATTCGTTTCATTATTCAGCCTGTTTTTTCCCGATTCCGGTATAGCGGAATCCTTTGTCGGCAAGTTCGTTTTGGTCGTAAATATTTCGTCCGTCGACGATCAGGTTTCCGCACATGGTTTTTCGAATGACGTTCCAGTCGGGGAGCCGGAATTGCTTCCATTCCGTGGCCAGTGCGATGGCGTCGGCTCCTTCTGCGGCTTCGTAGATGTTATTGCAATACATGATTTTGTTGCCGATCTTTCTTCTGGCTTCGTCCATGGCGATCGGGTCGAAAGCCCGGACTGTTGCCCCGGCTTCGAGCAGCTTGTCGATAATGACCAGTGCCGGTGCTTCGCGCATATCGTCGGTTTCGGGTTTGAATGCGAGTCCCCACAGGGCGATCACTTTTCCGTTCAGGTCAGCTCCCAGTACCTCTTTGAGTTTATCTACCACGATCTCTTTCTGGGTTTCGTTGACCGCCTCGACAGCTTCGATTACCCGCATGGGATATCCGTTCTTCCGTCCGGTGTGGCAAAGCGCCTTGACATCCTTCGGGAAGCACGATCCGCCGTACCCGCATCCGGCATAGAGGAAACGGCTGCCGATACGGTCATCGGTTCCCATACCTTTGCGTACCATGTCGACATTTGCACCGATACGCTCGCACAGGTTGGCGATGTCGTTCATAAAACTGATGCGGGTGGCAAGCATTGCATTAGCGGCGTATTTGGTCATTTCGGCCGACGATACGTCCATAAACAGGATGGGAAAACCGTTGAGTAAAAACGGTTTGTAAAGGCGTTCCATCAGTGTGTGTGCCTGTTGGCTATCCACTCCTACTACCACGCGGTCGGGGTTCATGAAATCCTTGATGGCCGCCCCTTCCTTGAGAAATTCAGGATTCGAGGCAACGTCGAAAGGTATGTTTACGCCGCGTTTTTCCAATTCTTCCCGGATGGCGGCTTTTACTTTCTGTGCCGTGCCGACGGGCACGGTGCTTTTGGTTACCAGTAGGGTGTAGCGGTTGATTTTCTGTCCGAACGTTCGCGCTACATCCAACACGTAATGCAGGTCGGCGCTGCCGTCCTCGTCCGGCGGAGTTCCCACGGCGCTGAAAACGATTTCGACTTCGTCGAGAACCGAGGTAAGATCGGTCGTGAAATGGAGACGTCCCTCACGGACGTTTTTTTTGACAAGTTCCTCGAGTCCAGGTTCATAAATCGGCATGATACCGTTGTTGAGTTTCTCGATCTTTTTTGTGTCGATATCCACACAAGTCACATTCGTACCCATTTCGGCGAAGCAGGTTCCTGTGACCAGTCCGACATATCCGGTCCCAACGATTGCAATGTTCATTCTAGCTGATTTATTTCTGATTATACATTTCGTAGTAATATTTTTGGTATTGACCTGACGTCACGTTATCGATCCATTTTTGGTTATCGAGGTACCATTTGACGGTTTTTTCGATGCCTTCTTCGAACTGTAGTGTCGGTTCCCATCCGAGTTCGTTTTTGAGCTTGGAGGAGTCTATAGCGTATCGCAGGTCGTGTCCGGCCCTGTCGGTGACGTAGGTAATCAGCTTGTCGCTGGTTCCTTCCGGCCTTCCCAGGAGTCGGTCGACGGTTTTGATTATGACCTTTATCAGGTCGATGTTCTTCCATTCGTTGAAGCCACCGATGTTGTATGTATCGGCAGTTTTACCTTCGTGGAAAATGAGGTCTATGGCCCTTGCGTGGTCCTCGACATACAGCCAGTCGCGTACGTTCTCCCCTTTACCGTATACGGGCAGTGGCTTGTTGTGCCGGATGTTGTTGATGAACAGCGGGATCAGCTTTTCGGGAAACTGGAACGGCCCGTAGTTGTTCGAGCAGTTGGTGACGAGGGTGGGCATTCCGTACGTGTCGTGGAATGCCCTGACGAAGTGGTCCGAAGAGGCTTTGCTGGCCGAATACGGACTGTGCGGGTCGTATTTTGTCGTTTCGGTGAAGAACTCCTCGCCGTAGGGTCCGCCTCCGCATTCGTTTCCGTCGGGTTCACCGTGGGGTTTTGTGAGCTCGAGCGCCCCGTAGACTTCGTCGGTGGATATGTGGTAGAACCGCTTTCCCTGGAAGTCTCCGTTCCAGAACTCTTTTGCCGCCTGGAGCAGGGAGAGGGTTCCCATTACATTTGTCCGTGCGAAGGTGAAAGGATCCTTGATCGACCGGTCGACATGGCTTTCCGCCGCGAGGTGTATGACCCCGTCGATTCGGTATGTCCGGAAGGTTTCCAGCATCTTCTCGAAGTCGCAGATGTCCGCCTTTACGAAGGTGTAGTTCGGGGCGTTCTCGATGTCCGCCAGGTTCGCGAGGTTCCCGGCATAGGTCAGTTTGTCGAGGTTGACGATTCGGTATTGGGGATATTTGTTGACCAGCAGCCGTACTACATGGCTACCGATAAAACCGGCTCCGCCGGTGACGAGTAAATTGCGTTGGAAGGTCATATGCAAGGGAAGTTAAATTGCCGTGCCGGCCGTTTGCGCCCCCAGGCGTTCGAGGCATCGCTCGAGCGCATCGCGCCAGTAGGGTATCGTTAGGTTGAAAGTCTCTTTGATTTTGGTTTTGTCGAGCACGGAATAGCGGGGCCTTTCGACAGGGGAGGGGAACTCTTCGGAGTGGCAGGGTATCACCCGTGCGGGGTCGAGCCCTGCCAGTACCGCGATTTCGTGAGCGAAGTCGTACCAAGAGCATACCCCTTCGTTGGAAAAGTGGTAAGTCCCTTCGTTTCCCCGGTATGCCCCCGAGGAGATCATGCGGTGTATGGCCCCGGCGAGGTCTGCGGCGTACGTGGGCGTTCCCGCCTGGTCGAAGACCACTTTTACCCGGGGCATCTGGGCCGTTAGCCGCAGCATGGTCTTGACGAAGTTGTTCCCGAACTCGGAGTAGAGCCATGCGGTACGCAGGATCAGTGCGGCGCAGCCGGCTTCGGCGATGGCCTTCTCCCCGGCGAGCTTCGTGCGTCCGTATACGCCCAGCGGCCTTACGGGATCGTCCTCGCGGCGGGGGACATTTCCATCCCCTCCGAAGACGTAATCGGTGGAGATGTGGATCAGCGTTGCTCCCTGTTCCCGGGCTGCCGCGGCGAGGTTCGCCACTGCGCGGTGGTTGATCAGGTCGGCCGTGGCTTCGTCCTCTTCGGCTTTGTTGACGTTGGTGTATGCGGCGCAGTTGACGATCACCTCCACGTCGTTCTCCCGCATCGTGCGCCGCACGGCTTGGGGATCGGTGATGTCCAGCTCGGCGACGTCGGTGAACAGGTAACGGACGTTGCCCGGAGCGGTTGCTGTCGCCGCGATTCTGCGCATTTCGTTGCCCAGCTGCCCGTTGGCTCCTGCTGACGAGCACGGAAATGGTTGCAGACACG
>ERZ773109.927-NODE-927-length-17396-cov-47.295023_pt1 | contig 17396 bp, 23 predicted proteins | sample MGYA00580569_ERZ773109 | MGnify/ENA primary metagenome ERZ773109 (study PRJEB29015, sample SAMEA2737852) | human gut metagenome | biome: human gut; feature: human-associated habitat; material: faeces | place: China | collected 2012 ...
CATTTCAAAACGTGCTTTAGGTGAATTGCGAAACGTGATCGTTTTACCTGCACCGTCCACCACGATCCCCTCCCGGGTCAGCGTCACGGACTGCCCCTGATCGTCATAGACAGCCACCTCACCCGTCTGCAGCCCTTTCAGGCGGTAGCGCCGGTCCGACACCGTAACAACCACCGCATGAGAACGGTCGCCATCCGGAAACAACACCACCGCTTCCGCACCGCTGTTTGCCCTTGCGGTAAAACCATAGGGTTCAAGATGTTCAACCCCGGCTTTGGGTTCACCGGCAATCAGGGACACATCCACGGTCTGGCATTTCGTGGCGGCACTGATGCTTTTCACCACTGCCCGCCCAATCAGGCCGAGAAGTTGTCGCTGCATGGCTTCAATCGTCCTCATCAGAACGGGTCCTCCTGTACTCTGGCTTTTTTCTTTTTCCGCGCGCCGGGAGCTTCGGGTTCAGGCAGATAAGCATCAGGCGGGCCGACACGGATTTCCGTCAGGGTGCCGTTCTGGTCCTGAGTAAACGTGACTTCCGAGACAAGCAGTTCGGTATTGTCGAAACCACAGACCGGATCGAAGACAATCACCCGCTGGTTGGGCTGCCACAGCGTACCGTTACCCTGTCGCCAGCCCTGCACCACATAGGTGGTTTCATCCGTCCGCGCCGCCCGTTGTCGGGCTTCAAAGTCCGCACGGGCAATACAGCCTGCCCCCGTAGCCTGCCCTGTCTGCCTGATATACATCGGACGGTAACGGGCAATAAATGCGTCCTCTGTGCGGGCCCGCAGCGCGGTGGTGGTGGCCTCACCGAAATCATCGTCGTTTCCGGCACGCTGCCCCGCCACCTGGTAAACAGAAAACCGCTCCCGGATACTCTTCTCCGTATCACAGGAAAGGATATTTTCCCCAAGTACCAGCGCGGTATGTGCCCGCGTTGAGCCAATACCGCCAATCACCAGCCTGCCGTGCGGGTCGTCGTAAGCCAGTGCCTGCTGCTGACCGAGTATTTTGTTGATCACCTCAATCACCGTTTCGCCGTGATCAGGCTGGACATCAGGAATAACACCCGACGGCGCACTGTTGTTCACCACCTCAATGCCGAAAGGCGCAGCAAGCGCCTGCGCAATCTGTACCAGCGATCGTCCGTTAAACTGTGTCGGTTCGGCTGCACAGTCAATCAGGTCAGCGGTCAGACTGCGTCCGGCAATACCGGTGCTGACCGAACGGGCATCGTAACGAACGGGCGTCGCCTCCACCCAGCCGGTGATCACCAGCTCATCACCAATCAGCACCTCCACTTTTGAACCGTTTTTAATGCGCGGCTGAAGCGTGGTGATACCCTCATCTCCCGGCCACTGTCGGGTGATCTCCACACTGAAATCCCGCGCCAGCCGTTCAATACCGGCACCGATGCGTACCGATGTCCAGCCATTCCACTCCCGGCCATTTACCCGTAGCGTGACATTGTCGTTCATTGCACTGGCACCTTCAGAGGGATCACCGGCACAAAGCCGGGATGCGTAATGGCATTACGCCGGATAATGTCCGCGTCACGCGCCGCGTTATCAAACCAGGTCGCCGCCAGCACCAGCGCGGGTAAAACCTCATCCGGTGTGCGCTGAATGATCCGTGCAGACTGTTCAAGGCGCGTGTTGATATCCGCATTCAGATCTGCTTTCACCCGGCGCAGCGCCAGAAACAGCGCATCACTGGTTGTACGGGACAACTCCTTATCAATTGTCGTATTCAGTGTGTCGCGAATGTCAGTCAGTTCTTCCCACGTCGGCAGGTCAACCGTGTTTTTCACCGCCGGTGCATTGTTCAGTGCCGGATGCGTGACGGAAGGCCAGCCAGTGCTCTGCGCAGGTGTTGTTGCCTGCCCCACTGCGGAATTCTGCATCACCGCGGAAGTTGTTGGCGCAGGCAATCGGGTGATGGCATACGCCGCTTCGCTGATTGCGGTCGTACGAAGGGTGCTGGCAACCACATTACGCTGCTGCGTAGCCGTGGCGGTGGTTTTACTGTCCGTTTTCCAGACGCCGCGCGGTTGCAGATCGCTGCCGAGGCTGACACCGGAAAGCGTTTTGATCATGGTGACCAGGTCGCTGGCGTTACCATAAAGGCGTTTCCCGGTACGCCACATTTTCTGCACCTGCTCAACGAAATTTTTGCCTGACGATGGCGGCGGCAGAAGTACCGAGATATCCCCCTGCAACAGCCTGGCAGCATCCGATACGGCAGAATCCACCACTTTCATCGCATCAGAAACATACCCCAGCATTATGCTGGCATTACCGATAACGTCGTTCTGCACGAAATCCGCCACACCATCGATACTGAAACCGCTGAAGCTGTCACTGATGCAGTCATCCAGTGCAGAACAGGATGACATCAGCGTCTGCGCCGTCGCCGCACCTGATGTGGGGTAAGAGAGTTCTCCTGCTTCGACAAACTTCAGGTCAAAGCGGACAATACGCCCTTCACTTTTCGATGTGCTGACCCGAACTTCCCCGTCAACACAGACTTTCAGCTCACCATATGTCGGGTGGACAAGCGTGCCGGGACCGGGTTTATTCAGCGCTTCAATCAGGCGATCGCGCTGGTCAAAGCAGTCATCTCCCACCACATAAGCTGTGATGGACGGGCGGAAAGTGACTTTTCCCAGATCTTCGGTATAGGGCTTGTCGCGGTTCGGGTATTCATGTGTTTCCACACGGCGACCGGTTCCCGCACTTTCTTCTTCAACCTTAAACGGCACACCTCGAAATGACGCATCCTGAAGCCTGTCTTTCCACGTCATATACACTCCGAAAATAAAAAAGCCACCTATTAGAAGGTGGCCTTGTAATGAATTTTATTAATTAGCGAGTCAGAAACAACGAATCTTTATACTTTTGCTGTTGTTCATTTAAATACTTAGCTGTTTCATCGCTGGCAAATGGAAATATTACCGTATTTTTAGGCATGGTAATTTCTTTTTTGTCCAGCGTCAGAGTAAACATAGGAACATACTGAGCAGAGTAACGCACCGCAGAAACGAGCTCTAGTTTAGACTCTTCAATAACACTTAAATTATCCAGGCTAACTTTCTCTTCATCTTTTTTCTTTGACGCATTTAAAGTTTTTATTACTTTATTTAATTTCTCCTGAAAATCCTCCTTAAAGTTTTCAGGATTGCCGTCGACAACAAGAATCTGTTCACCCTGATTATCTGGAAAAATAATCTTTGCACTTATCAATTTATTTTCTTTATAAACATCACCAAGTTTTATGGCTCCTCCAGATAACTGAATAATATGTTCATCTTTAAAGGAGATGTTGCCAGAGATTATGAGAGATGAAAAAATAGCCGCTGCTCCAAGAATTACACTTGCTGTGATATAGCCTTTCATTTTTCGCCTATTAACATTTTTCTAAATGTGCATTAATTCTATCACTCTATTTATGACTTACAACCAGCAATACATGTGAGGGGAATCCTGGCTACCAAAATCGGGTATAGCCAACATCGTGATTTATATCAATGCCACTGGAGCGTGTTTCCGTAACCCGCATACCTGGTGGCATATTTATAAATGATACCTTGATCTCACCATCAACTTTTGGCGCGGTAGCTTTATTAATCATGAAGGGATTCGAGCCTGTGGCATCGGAGGCGTTGTTTGCCTGAGCCGGATCCACCGCCGGATAAGGAGTGTATCCCCGTGCCGGTATTCCCGTCCCATAAGCATCATAAGCACCCGCGCCCCACTGCGCAGAGTTAATGGCATCGACCGTGTCACCGGAACTGTCGGTAAACCACTCAATAATTGGCTTCAGCTTGTCCCACATATCCTGAAACCACTTAACAACCGGCCCCCAGTTATTGATCACCATCCCCATCGGCGACCAGGCAAAAACTTTCTTAAGGAGTTCCCAGCCAGCCTCAAAATAAGGACCAATGGTTTCCCAGAGCTTCTTGAAATAAGGTCCGACAACATCCCAGTTAGTGATAATTAATCCCGCAGCCAGGGCTATCGCCGTCGCAATCATGCCAATCGGCGTCATCGACATGATCCTGCTGACAATGCTGATGGCACTGCCCACGCCCATCAATCCCAGTTTCAGAATCGCAAGACCGGCAGCAAGCCCGACGACGCCGCGAATAACCCGGGGATTTTCATCCGCAAACTTCGTGAATTTCTCCCCCAACTCCCCCAGCCATTGTGTGATATTTTTAGCGTCACCAGAAAATGCGCCGCCAATAGCCGCAAGGCCGTTAGTTGCGGTCCCTGTCATTGCCTCCCACAGGTTGGACAGCGTACCAAGCTGTGCCTGAACACGTTTATTCAGGCTGGCCTGTTTATTCATCTTCTGCTGGATCTGATCGTAGCCATCCTTTCCTTTATCGATTAGTGCATTGACCACCTGAAGGGTTTCGGCATCATCACCAAATATTGCCTTAAGTACACCTGTTCGCTTAACGTCGGTCAGTTTTCGCAGCTTTGCCAGTTGCCTGAACATGTTATCAAGACCGCCAAAACTTCCTTTGCCGTCAGTAAAATCGAGCTGTATCCCGAGTTTCTGGCGGGCCATAACTTTATTAACGTCCCTGATTTTCTTAACGCTTAATCCGGACTGGATAACTTTTCGCAGGGCATTACCTGCCGACTCCCCGTTCATCCCCATCTGATCCATCATGACGCTGATGGGGGCAAGGCTCTGTGCAGCCTGAAGACCATCCTTGTTCACCATCTTCAGAACAGAACTGGTTTTAGTGAAGAAGGACAACATGTTGGTATCGTCAACGCCCAGATAAAACGCCTTCTGGATAGTGTCGAACAGCCCCATCATGTCTTCTGACGCCGTTCCGGTAGCATCCTGCATCTTTGCAGCAAACTCAGCAGCCGCTTCCGGTGTTTTTTTCAGTTGTACCGCAAGATAAGCTGTCGCTTTACCCACACCACCCAGAATGTTTTCTGCCGGGATCCCTTGACGCACCAGCATCTGCATCATGTTCTGGAAATCAGCCGTTGTACCAGGTAGCTGGTTACCCAGGCCAATAGCCAGTTTATTGATGTCCTGAAAGCTCTTTCCAACCTCGCCGTTCGCATCCATCATGGCGACTTTCAGCCCGGTGGCGGCGTTTTCCTGATCGGCATAAGATTTCAGGGAAAGCGTCAGACCCGCTGCCAGTCCGCCACCAAGCGCCAGCCCACCCTGTGACGCTTCTTCCGCCTGACGTTTAAATCCCCGGATTTTCTTTTGCATTTTCGACAGCGCGGGAGAAAGCCTGTCGACACCGGTGATCAACGCCTTAAGCTCAAATTCAGCCATGTGTGCGTTTCTCCTGCTCTATCCTGTTTGCCTGACTGACCAGTAAGGGAATTTCACTGATCGGCATATTCAGCAATTCGAAAGGATTAATGCGCCAGTAGCTGGCGCAGTCAAAGAAGCGATCAGTGAGGTATTCAGCCGTCAGGCCTGGAGGAAAAAACCAGCCACAAGCCACGCCGCTGCATTCAGGTCTGCCGGAGACATCTGGTCGACAGAGCTTTGCGGCACTTTCGCCAGCCGCACAATGTATTTCGACACCACATGCGCCAGAAGTTTGACTGACTCATCCTGATTCATCTGGTAGGGATACCCCAGCTCGCGGACATCCTTCCCGGTGGGCTCATCAAACTCCAGTACGGAGAGTGTCTCGCCATGAGCAGTAATCGGTTTCTTTAACTCAAGCTCTTTCATTACTGGTAATCCCCTTCTTCACCGTGGAACTCAAGATCAACCGTACCTTCTTCGGCATTATGGTTCGCTTCGCCGTGCAGCCAGGCAGACGACAGTACATAGACCTGACCGTTCGCCAGCTCGGCAGTGATGGTCATCTCATCAGACGAGGTGATTTTGTTCACCGGAAAATTCTTCGGCACCTTGAAAGTCCCTTTGACATAAGGCGCACGGTGAGTTTCCTTGCGGTCCACTGAACCGTCCAGGCTGATGATGTCATCATTGACCGTCCTGTTCATGGGCACCTCAATGCCGCCGGTCAGCGATAGCTGTTGACCGTCAATTTTGAAATAACAGGTTCCCCCGATACGGGCCATTATGCAGACTCCTCTGAATACTGAAGACGGAACTGGTTAACCACGGCAAAGACACGCAACTGGTTAACATAGTCAGGCGGGAACAGCGTGTTCAGGCGGTTCGGATCGCTGGCATCACGCTCCACAACCAGGTACTGCTTAAACAGTTCGTAGTTTTCCACGATCCCCGCACGCTCAAGCTGACGGTAGGTTGCCAGCAGTTCCCCTTTGATCACCGCCGGGGTGACAATCGCCTGACCGGGACCAAAGCGGGTACCGTCACTGGCAAGCTTGTGACGCCCGTACTTACTGGTAATGACGGATTTCAGTTTGCGCAGTACATACGCGCTGGTATGCAGAGTCTCACTGTCTAGGTAGCTGTTATCCGCAACCCCGTAAGCGTTTTTCCTGTACGTGGTGACATCACGCTGAATGCGCAGTACCCCGCTTTCGACATACGCCGTTGCCACGCCATGAGACAGCAGGGTCTGTTGTTCGGTCATCGTGAACCGTTTCCCCTTCGGCGCAGGCAGCATATCCACCAGCTCACCGGTCTGCGTGGGACGTGCCGGATCGTTGCGAATAAACACCGCTGCGCGGGCGGTACGGCTTGCCGCCAGTTCGTCGGCAGGCGTCTGGGTCTCTTTTTCGTACCCCGCCAGGGTAATGTGCTGCTGGTTAAACTGGTCACCTGCGGTCACCAGTTCTGACAGCGTGCCGATCTTTGCCGTATACACATGACCATACAGCTGACGCGCATAGCTCCAGCGACCGCTGGTATCGTTCATCTCGGTCACCAGCGTGTTAACGGAGGCCGTGTCGTTGAACGGCAGACCGATATAATCAAACGGCTCATCCGCCATTGCAGCCACCGCGCCGGTGAGAACCGGAGCACCCGTTCCGGCGGTACCCGTCGCCACGGCAATCTGTACGCCCGCTGGCAGCACTTCGCCCCCACCAAAGCCGTAGTAATTGAGGCTGACAGGAATTTCATTCCCGCAAAGCCCCTTATGACGCGCGGTCAGTGTGACCACGCCTGCCGAAGATGAAGCCGTAAACGGCAGGGCCGGAACGGCATTGATGGCATCTTTGATACTGCTGGCAATCGTCGTGACGTTATCGCCGTTGGTCACCGGAGCCTGCACGCGGGTACGTCCCACATAGACATTCACCGTGCCGGTTTCGGTTGCCGCCCCGGTCACCGTCAGCGTAACCGTTGCCGCCGCGCCTGTGGATTCAGGAACGGCAATCACATACAGCTCGCCAAACGGGTCGGTCTGGCGATAAGCCTCGACCATACGCGCCAGCTGACTTCCCGCACCACAAATCTGGCGTGCATAGTCTGCCGACGACATCAGTACCAGACTGTTGGCAACAATCTCTGCACCGTTATTGGCATGACCAATCAGCAGCGATGCTCCGCTGTCCTGTGCAGTATTCGCCGCCTGGTTATCCATTTCCGCATAAAACAGCGGAACCAGCGTATTCGACGGAATGGTGTTAAAGCTTATCGTCATCGGTGTTCACCTTTTTATTCACGCGCCGGATATCACCCGCTGCTTCACGGCGCAGCCAGTAGTTGTTCTCGTCAACATTTCGCCCTTCGGCGGGCAAAAGGTCGCCGCGGGCAGGGTCAGGAACTGACCGCCCTTTAACAGGTTTGACAAACATGAGGATCCTCAGGAAGGAAGGGTTATTTCGGTGTGATGTTCGATATCGCCGTCAGGCCCGTTACCGGGCTCGAGATAATCAACATCAATCGCCAGCGTTTGCAGTTCATCCAGACTGTTCAGATCATCCTGCTGGCGGGTATCGTCTTCAGTCAGCTCGCTGATGACCGAAAAATCGAACTGATAAATCAGCTCATGACGATTCAGATCCAGCAGCGTGCCGCCGTCATAGGTAATCGGGTTACCGCACGCTTCCGGGTTCCAGCCCAGCAGGGCCTTAAAGAGCATCTGCCGGACATCGTCCACCACATCATACGAGGCAAACTGACCGCGCTCATCACGCCCGTTACTCAGTATGACAACCACGGAGAAGCCCTCTTTCAGCTCCTGCCAGTAGTCGGTCTGGCTTTTGTTTTCTCCCGGAGAGTCATCACCCGGTACCACATACGCCGCCGGGAGTCTCAGCTTTCCGACCTCCGGCAGATTTTTGAACTGTGCCGCGCCTGCCACCCGGTTTTCAAAATACGGGCAGCGGGCACGCAGCGCAGCAATAACAGGCGTCAGTTTCATCTGTGTCGTCGCTCCGGCTTCAGTGATTTACGCAATTCCCGCGCCAGAAAATAGCGTGTCCAGCTGCGGTTCTTTTCAAGAGTTTCCACCATAAAGTTATTACGTGGAGCCAGTCGCCAGCCGCTGCCACCGGATGCACCACGATGATGGCTGCGACGACGCTTTGCCCCTCGCCTCACGCCATAGAACAGAAAAGCCGGATAAAAATCACCGGTGATACGGCGGTTTCCCTCTCCATTACGCTGGTTAGGGGCTATACGTGCCATAAAACCAGGGCGATGTTTACTGGCTCTGGGTACCATGTAACCAATCGAACGAGCCAGGCGTCCGGTCTGATAACCGGGGTTTTCACCCGGTGCCGACCGCGCACGGCGCATCACCAGCCGACGGGCATCACGCATATGACGCTGACCAATCGTGACAAACGCCCGCCTGACACGGGCGCGGTTAAAGCGCATCTCCGCGGGCTGCTGAAAATCAACGTGCAAAAAGGAAGTCGTCATTGTTGCCTCCGTGACTCTGCCTACATTCGCCCAGCTCCGTACACTCCAGCAGCAGAAAGCGCCGCGCCCCGTTCAGATCGCGCTGACGTTTCACCCGGTACACACTGTCACCGCAGACCACCTCATAATCAGCGGTGATCCCCCGGCGGTAACGAATGGTGATGTAATGGGTGATGGCGTCCCCGGTCTGCGCGGTTTCCTGCCAGGTGGTGGCACTGGTCTGGATAACCTTCGCCCATGTCCGGAACGTAACCGGGTATTGAGGCTCCACGCCAAAGTTATCCGCGGGCATATCCACCCGCAGGCGGATCAGGACGCGTTTATTCAGTTCACCGGGGTCCGGCAGAATGTAGGTTGCGCTGGTCTGCGCCTGACGAATTTTCATTGCGGAAAGTACCTGTACGGGCCGACAAGCCAGCCAAAACTCTGCGGCATGTCGAGTTTCTCCACTTCCGTAACCGACGAGCGGTTTTCGTAAAAATGGCTGATAAGCATCAGCATCCCCAGACGAATATCATCCGGCAGGTGCAGCCCGTCCGGATCGCTGTCCGGAATGGTTTCATCCGGAGCATAGAGCTTCCGGTTCAGATACGTTTCCGTCCGCTTTTGCGCCGCACAGGCCAGCAGTTGCAGATGGCGGTCATCAGCATCGAAATCCTCATCCAGCCGGAGTTGGGCTTTAATCTCTTCCATTGTCAGAAGCATACTCAGCCCTCTTTACTGGTCGTGGCTTTTTTCTCTTTTGTCGCTTTACTGCTTTTTGCACTGGTTCCGCGCTCTGCTAACCCGGCCTGAAGTGCAATCTCCTGCACCCGGGCAGGAAGCGCCCCGTCGTCATACTCACCGGCCCGAATGACCTCAACACGCATACCGTCCGGTGACCATTTCAGATCTTGTTTCAGGATCATGATTCTTCACCCGTCAGAACAGGGGGCGCGGTTCCGCGCCCCTGAGTGATTACGCCGCTGCAATCTTCAGCAGTTTGATGGCCTGCGAATCGACCAGCATCCCGCCGGTGCGCTTGGTGGTATAAAAACCGACAAACGGTTTATTGGTGTACGGGTCACGCAGAATGCGGGTGCCGATACGGTCAACGATGGTGTAACCCCGTTTGAAGTTACCAAATGCAATGGCTTTCGCATCAGCGGCGATATCCGGCATCTGTTCGTTTTCAGCGATACCGTAACCCGCCAGAGAGGACGGCTGCCCCAGTTCCAGCCCCGGACGCCACAGATAGTTACCCTCGGTGTCTTTCAGCAGACGGATGGCAAACAGGCTGTTGTTGTTCATCATGAACTTCGCGCCAGTGCGGTGTGCCTTACGCAGCGTGTAAATCAGTTTGATAATGGCGTCTGCGGTCACCGCGGTCGCTTCGCCGGATACAATATGCTGAAGTTTGCCGAACGCCCGGACCTTGTCGGTTTCATCAGTGGATTCATACGCCAGGAACCCTTTCGGCTTCTTGGTGCCATCGCCTGAGGTAAAGGCAATTTCTTCCTGTTCGGCAAATTCGGTTGCCAGCTCGCTGTTAATCCAGGCCTCCACGTTGAAGAAGGCATCGTCCAGCATTTTCTGGGTAGCCTGCGGGTTGCCGTAGATTTCCCCCATGAGAGGTTCAATCAGCTCCAGTCTGGAGGTGGCAGTCTGGGATCGCGTATCCGTTTCCCCCACCCATCCGGAAGCCGTACCGCCCAGATTCACCAGTTTTTTGTAGTCGGAACCGCCAACGGTGATCACCGTGGCTTCCTGACGCATCACCACTTCATCTTTCAGCAGGTTAAGAATGTTGCGATCCAGTTCTTCCGGCACGGCGTAGCCACCGTCTTCATCGGTACCCACCTGCAATGCCTTACGCTCCAGATCGCGCAGACCGTCTTCACGGCCTTTACGTAGAAAGCCCACAAACGCCTCTTTATGCTCGGTGGCCAGTTTATTTTGCGCTCCACCTGCCGGACGTTTCAGCTCAAGCAGCTCTTTTTCAAGGTCGCTTTTGAGATTTTCCAGCTCGCTGAGTTTCCCGTTCAGGGTTTCCACCTGCCCGGCAAGCTTGCCTTTTTCCTGCTCAATCGCATCCACGCGCTTGTCGTTCTTTGCTTTGAAGTCGTCAAACTTCTGCTGCAGCTCCTGCGCGACCTGTTCGACATCTTTAATATCAACCGCCATCGTATTTCTCCTGATTAGAAGTTCAGATTTTTCAGTGCATTCAGTGCAGAGCCCACATCCTCAGCGTCGCGCAGGGACAGTGCGCCATAGCCCCCGGCCATGAATGCTTTGGCCTGGGTACGGGAGAGTCCGACATCACGCAGGACTCTTTCGATTTTTTTCTGTTCGGGGATTTCCCCGCGGGCCAGCGCGTTCTTGACGTCGCTGATCCGCGCCTCGTCGTTAGACGGAAACGTCACCAGACTGACTTCCCAGAGGTCGATTTCTTTCAACAGAAAGGCTTCTTTGCTCCGGTCGTATTCCCAGTCTTTCAGGACGTACCCAATAGAAAGGCCGGTTAACGAACCGGCCTTCATGTGTGCATGTGCGCGTTTTGCGAGGGGATCATCATCAATGAGCAACCGCCCCCTGACGTAAAGCCCGACATCGTCTTCCTTCATTTCGGTGTAAACACCGATGGGTTCATCCATGCGGTGCTGCCAGAGCAGCGCAGGTAACGCTTTTCTGTCACTCCACGCCCGCAGGGAAGCAGCAAATGCCCCGGACATCACCACATCATCGTGGCTGTCCTTTACACCAAAGACGGAGCCATACCCTTCAAACTCACCGGAGTCACTGACAGATTTCAGACTCAGCGGTACATCAAGACGTTGTTTCGTCTGCATTGGCGTTATCCTTCTGCTTACCGGCTTTACTGCCATCGGAGGGTTTCGTGGTCATGTTCATCGGTGTGAGATAGACATCCCCACCGGGACGCGGATTCATATCTTCCAGGTCGCGGCAGTCATTGGGAGAGTAAATTCCCCAGTTAATCCCGGTGGCGTAGGCTTCAAAACGGGACTTCATATCCCCGCGCAGTAACGCCCCGGCGTTAAATTTGGCGTAATAAACGCCCTGCTTACTTTTTCGTACCAGTCCGGTGTTGATCCGCTGCTCAATGCGGGTCAGATACGGCACCAGTGAATAGTTGATAAATCCCAGCCCCAGTTCTTCGATATTGTTGAAGGTGGCGCGATCGGTGTTCTGCACCATGTGCAATGGCACACGGAACAGACGACAGATTTCTTCAAGCTGAAACTTGCGGGTTTCCAGGAACTGGCTGTCCTCGGCGTTCAGCGCCATCGACTTCCAGTCCAGCCCCATCTCAAGGATCATCGGGCGGTGAGCATTACCAAGCCCGGTGTGACGCTCCTCAAAATCTTTCTTCAGACGCTCATAAGCCTGATCCGACAGCGTCTGCTCTGTACGCAACACACCGGACGTCACCGCACCATTGCTGAACAGTCTGGCCCCGTGCTCTTCGGTCGCAGCTGCCAGCGATATTGCCTCGCGGGCATAGGCGATGGGATTCAGTCCCACCAGACCGTCCAGCGTCAGCGTGCGCACATGCCAGATATCTTCCTGGCTCAGTACATCCGTGGAGCCGTCCGGGAATGTGACCTGGTAAACCGGTTCCCAGCTACTGTTAAGCTTCGGTACCACACAACCTGGGTCGACGGGCAGCAGTTCAGCCACTTCGCCAAATGCTTTCACTTTGTAGGCGTAAAAGTTTCCCCGCAGGCACAGACAGGTGACCACCAGCTCCCAGAACTCCTGCGGCGTCATATAGCCATTGGGATGCGTGGAGATCAGCTTATGCAGACGTTCGCCGGTGGCTCTCTGTTTCAGGCTGCCGTTCAGGTGATACAGGTTGCAGGGCAACATCCCGACCGACTCCGCCAGCACCCTGACGCAGGAAAAAACCGCCGTCAGTCGCATGGCCCGCTGGCTGCTGATCTGCTTTCCGGTATAGGTGTCATATGACAGCCCGATAGCATCCGCCAGCTCTGCTGGCGTGGTCACTGGTGCGTCACTTTTTCGTTGAAATAATCCCGAAAAGAACACTATTTACCTCCGCCGACAGACGGCTGTGTACGGTCGAGATATCGCGCCACCAGCCACGACCAGAACAGGCACAGCGCCCCGGCAACAACAAACCCCGCCGGGGGATAAATCAGCCAGGCACCATACGCCAGCAAAAGCGCACCCAGCACGCCCACCAGAGGCGCGAGAATCAGCATGATCATAATTACCTCAGTTAAAGCGAGCGGATCCCGTAGGACTCAATGTGATCAGACAGCGTGTCTTCTTTCTCGTACAGCATGGCTCTGCCAACCGCCATAATCAGCGCAACTGCACCATCGATTTTGTTTTCCGCCTGCTCTTTGACGGGCTTCACCACATCATCGTTACCCGGAATGGTTTTGCCGACCACGTTGCCGATACACCAGGTCATGATGGGATTGCCATCATGATGAAAGCGCCCCGATTCAATTGCCGCTTCCAGCTCTTTCATCGGGTCGGACATGTTGGTGTAGTTCTGAATGATAGTGATGGGGTTCAGGTCTTCATCAGCAAGGTCATGTGACAACCCGGTCGCCCCGAAGGGGTCGATGGGTGACTCACTGACCGGGCTGATTTTGTTCGCCGCTTTGGCCTCCTCGAGGATGTAGCGATAATCCACCTCCGCACCATCGGTAACGGTCAGAACGCCCATTTCCACCCATTTCTGAAAGCGTTCGGCTGTCCGTCGATCTTCATTTTTCTCGACGCTGTACACCGTGTCATACGGTACCCAGAAACGCGGGGCCACACTGTAGTAATGCGTTTTACCGTCAATCTCGCGGGTATAAAGTCGCGCCATGCTGTTCATATCCAGCTTACGCGCCAGGTCAAAGGCCAGAATGCACGGCTGCCCCTCGAACTGCTCAAGGGTCAGTGATTTATCCTCGCAGCTCTGCCAGCTCACCAGGTTGAAATACGCCGAACGCGCCGACACCCAGATATTGAGGTGTTTTGTTTTAAAGACGTTTGCCAGACGGGCGTTATTTTTCGCACGCTGCTGCTGACTTAACAAAAATTCGCGATAAACCGACACGCCAATATTTGGATTGGCTTTTTCCAGCACCTGCGGGTCGGTCCAGTCGTCACCTTCATCAACGGTATAGATGATCCCGAACAGTTCATCGTTAGGCACCGAGCCGTTGAGCATCTCGATGACTTCCCGCCGCTTGTTGTAGCACGGCCCCTCAATGTTGTACCCGGCGGTGGTGATGGCCCACATCAGTGGCTGACGTCGCGCCCCCATCCCGGTAAGCATCGTGGTGTAAAGCGCATCGGTGGCGTGCTCGTGATATTCATCCACCACAGCACAGTGGGGTGATGAACCATCACCGGGGTTACCGATCAGCGGTTCAAACCGCGCGCCATCCTCCGGACGGTTCATGTTTGAGGCGTTAACCTCAATCCCGAACGCTTCCGTCAGCATGGGTGTGCGTTTACACATCAGTCGCGCCGGGCGAAAGACTTCCCACGCCTGTTTCTCCGTCGTGGCACCGGAATACACTTCCGCGCCAAACTCGTTATCACAGGCAAAACAATACAGGGCGACACCGGCAGAGATTGCCGATTTGCCGTTCTTACGGGGGATTTCGGTATACACCTCCCGGAAGCGGCGCAGCCGGGTACCTTTATTGACCCAGCCAAACGCACAGCAGATCACAAAGAGCTGCCACGGCTCCAGCGTGATGGGCATCCTCTTGAATGCCCACTCCCCCTTGGTGTGCGGCAACAGCTGAATAAATTTGGCGGCCCGTTCAGCCAGGTCCTTGTCGAAGCGGTAACGAAACGACTTACTTTTTTCCGCCATCAGGTCATCAAGATGGCGCTGGCAGGCCTGAATCACAAACTGGCAGGCCACAATCTTTCCGCGCACGACATCACGGGCATACTGATTGGCAGCATTTACGTTGGGGTAAGATTTCCGGCTCATGATTCGATGATTTTCAGAAACGGGTTAGTGGCTTTCTTCTGCCCCGCCAGGCCAATCAGACGCTGGCGGCTGCTGGGGTCGAGTCCGAGCATTGCCCCCGTACTGCTCATCTCGGACTCCTGTTCTTTTTTGGCGGTCAGCTCCGGATTTTTGACCATACCGCCCATTGCACCGGTGATGGTGTTGCCCTGTCTGGCAATATTTTTCACGGCACGTCGCCAGAACTCGTAGGCCACGCACCACCGCTCAAGCACCGCGAGGTCAGTCACGCACAGCAGGCCCTGACCGCAGAGTTCTTTAGTTGTCAGTTGCCACATGATCGTAGCGAGAGGGAGATCTTCTTCAGCGAACCACTCCGGTGGCTCAACACCTTTGATGGGCGTAAAAACAGGTTCATCTTTATTCAGGGCTCGCTTGCCGGGGTTTCCGGCCAGCGCCTTGCGCGCCGTTGGCTTGGGGCGACGCCCGGAACGCCCCGCCGTTCCAGCCATATGCGGCACTCCTGGTTAAATTTCATTTTTCGCGGGTATAAAAAAACGATGGGGCGGGCAGTCCGGAAGACGTCAGGTCACAGGGATTTGACCCGCCCCTCCCCTCTGGCAGTGGGAACTGGTTCTCACCTCAGCCGTTCACGGGCCGTCTTCGCCTTATGACACGGCCAGCACAGGCTCTGCAGATTACTGTCGGCATCTGTGCCGCCATGCGCTTTAGGGATGATGTGGTCAACGGTTTTCGCCTCACGCACCACACCAGCACGCAGACATAACTGACACAGGCCTTTGTCACGCTTCAGCACACGTTCACGGATAGCATCCCATTTCGAACCATAACCGCGCTGATGACGGGATTGTCCTGGCTTGTATTGCTTCCAGCCCTCGCTTTTGTGGCTTTCGCAATAGCCTGACGGGTCAGTTGTGGTATGGCGGCAGCCGCGAACACGGCAGGCTTTTGGGGTTCGTAGGGGCATTATTTATCTCTCAAACTAATGCAACATTTCATCAACAATTCATGATGAAGATCACATATGCAATAATTAGGTTATTGCATTGCACTTAAGATTAAGCGACCTTTGATTGGACATCATTTTTTGGAAAACATCTCAAAAATTGTGCGGTTAGTAATATTGATTTTATGCTTCTCTTAAACAACCGCTTACATGGTATTGATACCAAAGTAGCATTCTCGCCAAGCATCTCTCGCTGGTTGATGAATGCCTTTTCCCTTACTTTTTAGATGAGATATATACATGTCTGTACGTTTTTCTGACGGAACTGTTGTTCAACTTAAATCTGGCAGCCCTCTTATGACTGTTAGTCATTTTGATGATGAACGAGAACAGTACCTCTGTGAATGGTTTAATAAAGAAAACGTTGAGCGAACATACTTCAGCGGAGCCTCTTTAAAAGAATATCGAGACGAACAGTATTAATGTGAATTGGCGTTTGGTATATGCCAAACGCTATTATTTATCTGACGTTATTCTATTTTCCCTGTATTCACTTTCTAACTAATACTGCATTTAATCAGCGAATATAATAGCCTCATTTCATCCTCTGCTTCTCAATTCGGCGAATGTCGACTTTATCCCGATTACATTGCCCTAACGCTGACAACAGATTAACATTCAACTCTAGGCTGGCACCATACGTCAGGGGCTCTGGTATGAGCGGCACAGGTGATTCAGAAGTCAGACTAGTTGGTAGTGGTGTAACCGGAGTGCTCACGTAAACTGTCCGCGTATTTCCGCAACCGGTCAGCAGCGGCAGCAGGCACAGGACGTGAAGCACAATCATCATCCGCAACAGCCATTTTGATATCTTCCTGGGTTCTCTGTGACTCCAGTGCGATCTGCTGTTTTGCATGCTGGTTAGCCTCCAGTACTGTATTGACGATTTGCATTGATTGCAGGACGTTATTGGTAATGGCAGTTGCTGATTCAGCATTTCGTACAGCCTCATCAGCACGTTTCTTTTCGTGCTGATATTTGCTGTAGTAGTCGGCTGACCAGATGAACAAACCAATGACAGTAACGAAGAAAGCAGAGATAACCAGCTTATAACTCAACTTCATTTACCACCCCACCAGCCTCTTTAAATCGAGCAATCAGGTCACCGATTTTATGTTCATACTGACCGTAACCTGAACCGGGTAACGACGCCCAGATATTGCTGCAACGATCGATAGCCTGACGGATATCACCGCGATCAATCATCGGTAAAGCGCCACGCTCTTTAATCTGCTGTAATGCCACTGAATCCTGGCTTCTGGGCGAGAAGTCTTTCAGCCCAAGCTGCTTACGGTAAGCATCCCACCAGCGTGAAAGAAGCTGGTAACGTCCGGCGGCTGTTGACTTGAGTTTCGGGTTTAGCGTGACAAGTTTGCGAGGGTGATCGGAGTAATCAGTGAAGAGTTCACCACCGACAATAACGTCATAACCGTGGTTACGTGTCGGTTGTCGTCCGTTATCCGTTCCTTCTGACCAAGCCACCATATCAAGGAAAGCTTTACGCTGGGAATTTAGTACCTGCATAAATTACTCCTTAGAGCCACCAAACTTATTACCGATTACACTCATTGCAGCCCCACGAATAGCATCGACACCGATCAACCCAAC
>ERZ773109.934-NODE-934-length-17354-cov-4.837621_pt1 | contig 17354 bp, 19 predicted proteins | sample MGYA00580569_ERZ773109 | MGnify/ENA primary metagenome ERZ773109 (study PRJEB29015, sample SAMEA2737852) | human gut metagenome | biome: human gut; feature: human-associated habitat; material: faeces | place: China | collected 2012 ...
TTGTCTGTGAAGCGGTGCCACTAGGGGCACCAGAAAGTCCGCTCATTGTCTGCGGCTTGTCGGACACATCCTCGCGGAGTGTCAAAACGTGGCCAAGACACGGAAGGAACTGGCAAAAACGGCAGAGAAGAAATTCTCGTATTTTGTTCCAAAGAATCCTCCCGCCTGTTTTTCGCTGGAACGCTCGCGTTATGCCCTTTAACGAGCAACAGCGATCCGACGAACCGCTGTCTCCTGCTGCATGTCTGACATTACCGCAGCTTTTCGTTCTTTACGAGCATCTCTTCGATGATGCCCTGGCAGTGGGCACCGATTTTCTTCTTCGTCTCTTTATCCAGCTCGTTCGGATAGATCGGCTTGCCGTACTCTAAGATGACGTGTGTTGCCGTTACCTTCGGAAAATGATTCTCTAAAATATCGGCGGAACCGGTGATTGCCATAGGGACGATCGCACAGCCGGTCTTTTCTGCCATCTTGAAACTTCCCTCCTTAAAAGGAAGCATCAGATCGTCAGTTTTGTTGCGTGTTCCCTCCGGGAAAATGCACATCGAGATGCCGTTCTTGATGTGATCGATGCCGGCAAGAATGGTCTTTAAGGCTTCCTTGACGTCATCACGGTTGATGAACAGGCAGTAGAGACGCTTCATCCACAGGGAAAGAAGCGGAACTTTTGCCATGTCATTCTTGGCGACGTAGCCGGTCAGACCCGGGCATCTGGCATAGGTGATGATAATGTCGAAGTAGCTTTTGTGATTGCCGATATACAGAACGGCTTCGTCCTTTGGTACATTTTCTTCACCGATAACGGTGACTTTGGTTCCGCAGATGAACAGAATGACGCGAAACGCCCACTGCACCATGCGCAGCTGGCTGATGTCGGCAGCCTTACGGTTGAACTTGCTGATGATCCATTCGATTCCGAGAACGGGAATTCCGATGATCAGATATAGAATGGCAAACAGCAGAGCAAGGATGGCTCGTAACATAAAAAGATCCTTTCCGGGCAAGCGCCCATAGATTTTTACATAGTTTTTATTATAAAGCCTGAAAAGAGGAAACACAAGACGCGGAAAAGAGAATTCACAGGCATATTTAAAAAAGATGCGGCATATACTTTGGATAGAACCGAAAATTTGGGGGACTGTCAGATGTTTTGGTATGGGAAGAGATGGAAGAAGGGGTGTCTGGTCTTTTTGGCAGCGGCGGCCCTGCTTGCTGCCGGGTGCAGCATTGAGACGACAAACGGAGCGAAGGTTGCCGATCTTGACTATGAGATCGTGGAGGAGGCGCAGATACCGGAGGAAGTGAAGGCTGTGATAGAGGAAAAAAAGGCGGCTGATTTTAAAACGACCTATGAACTCGACGGGGATCTGTACATAGTGCGCGGGTATGGAGAACAGGAGACGGGAGGTTACAGCATCTGCATCCGGGATCTGTATCTGACGTCGAATGCGATTTTGTTCGATACGGAACTTGTGGGACCGAGAAAGGGAGAACAGGTAAGCAGCGGACCGAGTTATCCTTATATTGTAATAAAGACCGAAAAACGTGACGAAAGTACCATATTTGAGTGAATTTTCTTAATATTTTTAAAAAATTCTCCGGTTTGTTTGACAAAAATTTAGTGCAGTGATAAACTAAAGCGGAATGGTATTCGGTGTTAGGACGATAAGAAGCCGGAACAGGGAGGTAGACAATGCAACAGGCAGACATCCATAAGGTACGCGCTTCCGTGTATCAGCAGTGCGGACGGAAGGTACTGATTCAGCTTGACAGAGGACGCAACAAGGTCGACATCCAGGAAGGAGTCATTCAGAACGCATATCCGAGTGTTTTTACAATACTGGTGAATGACGAGCAGGAAGAAAATCCGCCTCAGTTACTTTCATTCAGTTATTCGGATATCATTACAAGAGATATTCGGATGAAATTATGTTAACATAAGGTATCAGGTATAATATTCCCCGTATTCGAATAAGATGTTTCAAAGATTCGGATATGGGGGATATTTTTTTGGAACTCGAAAAAGTAAAGATACATAGAATACAGCAGAATGGCACGGCGGTCAGCCAGATCACGCTGGATGATGACTATAATGTCCCGGACTACCGGCCGGACATCATGAAGGTTTTGAAAGAAAATGGCGAACTGCGGTTTGACGAGGTGAAGGCGGCAAACAAGGCGGTGTGGGTAAAAGGAAGCCTGGTGTTTCACATCCTTTACCGGTGTGAGCAGAGTGATGGAAAAATCAGCTGCCTCAAAGGAGAGATTCCGTTTCAGGAGAAACTCAATATAGACGGGCTGCAGGAGAACGGGGAGGTACATGCCGCCGGAGAGATCGAGGATCTGACAGTCGGCGTAATCAATTCGAGAAAATTGAGCATCCGTGCGGTGGTTGTGCTGCGTGCCTCGGCGGAGGAACAGGTGTTGGAGGAGTTTACGTCCAGACTGGAACTGCCGGGGGATTACCAGCAGAAGACGGGAACCTGGGGAGCGCTCAATCTGCTCGCATCCTGCCGGGATGTCTGCCGGCAGAAGAGTGAGATTGTTCTGCCGTCGAACAAACCCAATGTGCGGGAAATTCTGTGGCGCAGTGTAGAACTCCGCAACGTCGAAAGCCATGTGGAGGATGGGAAGGCGGTCGTCACAGGTGAGATTCTGGCGGCGGTGCTCTACAGTGAGGAAGAGGAGAGCGAGCGCCTGCAGTGGTATGAGACGACGGTTCCTCTGGAATGTGCGGCCGACTGTGACGCTGCCGGGGAGAATTGCATTTTTAAAATATCGGCTGTCCCGCTGTCGGCGGAACTGGAGATCAAGCCGGATTACGACGGGGAGGAGCGCATTCTTGTGCTTGAACTCTCCGTCTCGGTTGATGTCCGCGTGTGGCGGGAAGAAGAGATGGAACTTCTGACCGATCTCTACTCGCTCCGGGAAAAAGCTGTTCCGGTAGTCAGGGAGCGGATCGGTGAGAGACTTCTTGTAAAAAATGCGGCAAAATGCCGGGTGACGGAACAGCTGGAAATTCCGGAAAGCCAGGAGAAAATCCTGCAGATCTGTGCCTGCGAGGGAACGGTGCGCCTGGAAAAATACGAGCCTGTGGAGAACGGAATCCGGGCGGAGGGAACGATCACGGCGGAACTTCTCTATATCACAACGGATGACAATATGCCGATCCAGTCGGCAAGGGAAATCTATCCGTTTTCCCAGATCCTTGAGATTCCCGATATGCAGCCGGACGTGGAGGCGCAGATGGACTGCGGATTAGAGCAGCTGTCCGCGGTGATGATGGATCAGGAACATATTGAGATCAAAGCGGTGATCCAGTTAAACCTGATGGCGTTTTTACCGCAGAAAATACAGAACATCGAAGAGATTACAGAAGAGCCTTTAGATATGGAAGAATTACAGAACCGCCCCGGTCTGGTGGGCTATATTGCAAAGGCGGGCGATGATCTGTGGACGATTGCCAAGGAGAATCATACGACCATACAGGATATTCTGGAAACCAACGGCTGGACGGAAAAAAATCTGCAGCCGGGAGATGCGGTGCTGATCGTCAAACAGATAGGATAAAGGTACTATTTGCACAGATTTGCTTGAGTAATAGAAGACGCTCTGTTATACTAAAGTGGTTATGAGTGTTATTTTTTGAAAAGAATTTTGAAAACAGGGAGACAAAAGATGGATCAGAATGAGAACAAAAATTACAATTTAGAGAACGACCCGGGACAGACACAGCCGGGATCTGCGGGGGCAGAGAATCAGCAGGGAACGCAGGATGTGTACGGTCAGCCGGGAGCACAGGGTGCATACGGTCAGCCGGACGTGGCAGCGAATAGCGGAATGACGCAGCCGGACGCCCAGCCGGGAGCGAATGCTTACGGCCAGCCGGGAAACGGTTATGGACAGGAAAGCGCAGGTCAGCCTTATGGACAGGAGAATGCAGGCCAGCCTTACGGTCAGAACTACGGTCAGGCAGAAAATGCGAACGGCCAGGGGAATGTGAGCCAGCCTTACGGTCAGCAGAATTACGGAGAGCAGAGCACGAACGGCCAGGGAGAGTATTCTTACGGACAGAATAACGCCTATGGACAGAATAACGCCTATGGACAGAATAACGCTTACGGACAGAATAATGCCTATGGACAGCAGACGAACGGTCAGCAGGCGTATGGTCAGGCGAACGGCCAGTATGCGGGAAATGCATATGCCGGCGTAAACTATGGCGAGGCGACGGTGCTCAACGACGAGAACGGTCAGCCGGTGAAGAACTCGTTCGGAATGAAGATTACATTCTCCATCCTTGAGATTCTGTGCTGCTGCGGATGCAACCTGATTACCATGATTATGGGTATTATCGGATGCGTATTCACGAGCAAGGCGAACAGTGCCTACAAGTCCGGAGATGTGCAGGAGTATAAGCGCAACAGCAAGTCGGCGACGATCTGCCTGTGGATCGGTTTTGCGATCGCACTGGTATGGCTGGTCTTCAGCATTATTTTCAGCGTACTTTACAGCAACGACATCGAGGATGCGTTCATGGAAGGATATAACGAGGCCGCAGGTGTAAGCGATGATTACGACACGGATGATTTCATGGGTGATTCCGGTGATGAAGAGTACGACACCGACGATTTCCTCACCGATGACAGCGAGGATACAGAGGATGCCAAAACGGCAGCGCCGCTTGACGTGACAGCAGGGGATGCGTTTGACAGTGGAGACATTACCGTGAATGGTATTCTGGTGCAGCTTCCGATGAGCTACAGTGAGTTCAAGGCACTTGGTTTTTCCATCGACTCCGAGGATGAGGAGTATGTATCCAACAAGAACGAATACTACTATCCGACCTTCTACGATGCACAGGGAAATGAGCTGGGAGAGGTGTACATTGGAAATGTAACCGACGATCCGCAGACACTTGCAGACGGAATCGTGTTCGGTTTCTCGTTCACCAGCATGGACTACAATGACGATCTGGAGATCCTTCTTCCGAACGGTCTGACAAAGGATGCGGTCAACGACGACTTTATGACTGCTTACGGCGAGCCGGATTATGAGTATGAGTCGGATACCGGCGACTACCAGTCTTATCAGTGGTACAGCCACAGCGACATCTACGAAGATATGGATGAAAACTCCATTTCCGTAACGTTCTATGATGGCGAGCTGAGCGATCTGGAACTGATGTATATCGGATGGGATTGATCTGATTTCCGAAAAATCGAAAAATTATGGAAACTGTGACAATTTTATAAGGAAGTATGATATAATCAACGGGTATGATAACAGAGTCATACCCGTTTTTTGTACGCAATGAAAGATAATTCAGATATTTGGGATGGAGATATCGCATGAGACATTTTAAGAAACGCGTTCTGGCACTGCTTCTGGCGGGAGCAGTCGGAATCGGAAACTATGCGTCTGTGTCTGCTTCGGCAATCAAGGATGCACAGGATAAAAAGGATGAGGCACAGCAGGAACTGAATCAGGTGAACCAGCAGATTCAGAATATCCAGTCGGCGCAGAACAGCCTTCAGGCAGAGATGAATAATTATGACAATCAACTCATGAGCCTGCTTACCGATATGGACATCTTGCAGAGCGATATGGATACGCAGGAGCAGGAGATCGAACAGGCAAACGCGGATCTGGAAAATGCGAAAGCAGAGGAACAGCAGCAGTATGACGCCATGAAGCAGCGGATTCAGTATATGTATGAGAATGGAGACCAGTCCTTTTTGACGGCGTTAGTCGACGCGGACAGCATTACGGATCTTTTGAACCGGGTGGAATATGTCTCGGACGTCTACCAGTATGACCGCGATATGCTGACGAACTATCAGGAAGTGGTGCAGCAGGTGGAAGACCTGACGGCACAGCTTGAGAGTGAGATGGCGGAGATGGAGGAACTTCAGATCAGCTATCAGGAGCAGCAGAGTTCTCTGGAGCAGGTGATTGCGACAAAGCGTTCGGAGATGGCGGATTTTGACAGCCAGCTTGCCAATGCACAGAGCCTTGCAAGCCAGTATGCGCAGACGATCAAGCAGCAGAACCAGATCATTGCGACGGAGAAGGCAAAACAGGCGGCTGCGGAGGCGGCGAAGAAAAAGGCGGCACAGGCGGCTGCTGCGGCAGGAACAACCGGCAGCACCACCGGAACGGATACCTCGGCAGCCGGCGCCGGAACGACCTCGAATACGAACGGAAATACCGCTTCGACCGGGACGGATACCCCGACTTCGGGCAGCAGTACCTCCGGCAGCTCTTCCACAGGTCTGACGGACGGCGGATTAAACCCGTCCTACACGACCGGAGTCAGCGGCAGTGACGTAGTGTCCTATGCGAGCCAGTTCCTGGGGAATCCGTATGTCCTTGGAGGTACCAGCCTGACATCTGGAACGGATTGTTCCTATTTTGTCATGGCGGTCTACCAGCATTTTGGCATCTCCCTGCCGAGATCTTCGTATTCGCAGAGCAGCTGCGGACAGGCAGTCAGCTATGAAAATGCACAGCCCGGCGATATTATCTGCTATCCGGGACATGTGGCAATCTATATCGGCGGCGGACGGATTATCCATGCGTCCAACCCGAGAACCGGTATCTGCTACGGAAATGCAACTTACCGTACGATCACTTCGGTTCGGCGTGTGTTGTAGGTTTGTATTTTCAAAAGTAAAATGCTATAATCTGGATAGAAATGAAATAAGAGATGGAGGAATAGAAAATGCAGTTCAAACAGTTACAGGATGATATGATCGCAGCAATGAAGGCAAGAGACAAGGTGCGCAAGGATGCAATCTCCACACTGGTGTCGGCTGCGAAGAAGGTGGCAATCGATGAGGGCTGCCGCGATGACATTCGGGAAGAACTTGTGGACCGGGTCATTCTCAAGGAAATCAAGTCTGTGAAGGAACAGATCGATACCTGCCCGGCATCCAGAGAAGATCTGCTTGCAGAATATAAGACGCGTTACGATATTTTTATGGAATATGCGCCAAAGATGATGTCGGCTGACGAGGTGGAAGCGTTCATCACGGAGAAGTTCGCGGACGTGGTAGAAACCCACAACAAAGGTCAGATCATGAAGGCTGTTATGCCGGAGCTGAAAGGCAAGGCGGAGGGCAGCGTGATCAATCAGGTGGTAGCAAAGCTTTGTCAGGCATGAGACAGAAATTAAGATTTACCGCTGTTCTGGTCGTTCTGGTCATCATTCTGGGGATGGCATCCTACCGCGAACAGGGAAAGCGGCAGAAGCTGTCGTTCCCGGAATCACTGGATCTTGTGGTGGTGACAGTGGACGGGGAGCAGGTGACTCTGCGGGAGATGGCATTTTATATCGCATATGAGGAAGGCAGCATGGAAGATGCGGCCATCATCTACAATCCGGATAATACGGACGAATACTGGCGGCTGTATATTAATCATACGTTCCTGCGGGAGCAGGCGAAACAGACAGTGGTGGATATGACCATTCACGATACGCTGTTTTACCAGATGGCAACAGCAGAGAAAATCACGCTCTCAGAGGAGGAGGAACAGTATCTTGCCAATGATCAGCAGGATTTTTGGAGTGACCTTACCGAGGAACAGAGAGCGCGCCTGGGTGTCGATGAGAAAACGATTGATGCATCCATGCGAAAAATGGCGCTGGCGCAGAAATATCAGAGTATTCTTGCGGAGATGGAACAGGTCGATTACGAGGATTATTCCATCGGCGGTACGGAATACGAAAAACTTCTGGCACAGCATACCTGTGAGTTAGACGAGACTACCTGGGACCGCGTGCCGTTCGGCAGCATCACGGTAGATCATTGAACAAAGAGGGAAAGACAGAGATTTTCCATTGCGTGAAGCAGGATATGCGCCGATATGTGAAGAAAGCATTTGCGGCAGGCAGAATATAATATAAAAAATAAAATAGAGAAGAGAAGAAGAATATGTCAGTAAAAATTGGAAGAAATGATCCGTGCTGGTGCAAAAGCGGCCGGAAATACAAGGCATGCCATCAGGCATTTGACGAGAAGATTGCAGCGATCGCTGCGCAGGGACATATCGTCCCGACCCATGACATTATCAAGAATGCAGATCAGATTGCAGGGATTAAGGAGAGCTGCAAGATCAATATCGCGGTGCTTGATTATATTCAGGAGCACATTCATGAGGGCATGAATACGGCGGAAATCGACAAGATTGTCTACGACATGACGACCAGCATGGGCGGTATTCCGGCACCGCTGCATTATCAGGGCTACCCGTACAGCGTGTGCACTTCGGTGAACGATCAGGTGTGCCATGGATTCCCGTCAAAGGATGTCATTTTGAAGTCGGGAGATATTATCAATGTGGATGTTTCCACGATTTTGAACGGTTATTTTTCCGATTCTTCCAGAATGTTCTGCATCGGCGACGTCAGCCCGGAGAAGAAGCGTCTCGTGGATGTCACGAAGGAGTGTGTGGAAAAAGGTCTCGCAGAAGTAAAACCGTGGGGATTCTTAGGAGATATGGGGCAGGCGGTTCACGATCACGCCTTTGCAAACGGTTATACGGTTGTGCGTGAGATCGGCGGACACGGCGTGGGACTGGAGTTCCATGAGGAGCCGTGGGTCGGCTATAACAGCAAGCGCGGTCAGGAGATGCTGATGGTGCCGGGCATGATCTTTACGATCGAGCCGATGGTCAACATGGGAAAAGTGGACATCTATGTCGATGATGCAAACGACTGGGAGGTCTACACGGAGGACGGACTTCCGTCTGCACAGTGGGAGATTATGGTGCTTGTGACGGAGGACGGTCACGAGGTTCTTTGCTGGTAAGCAGGAGGCAGGATGAAAAAGCTGGGAAAGAAAGCGGGACAAGGAGCAACGGGAAAAGCAGCTTCGGTGAAGAAGGCGGGACACAGAGCAGCGGGAAAAGCAGCTTCGGTGAAGAAGGCGGGGCACGGAGCGCTGGGAAAAGCAGCGGTTCCGGTGAACAAGACCGCGCAGGAGAAAAAGAAAGAGGCAGGCGTGCCGGGCGAATGGCTTTATCTTGCACCGGAGACTGTGGGTGTGCGGCAGATTGCAGACGTGCTGGAAGGAACCTGTGAGATGGAAATCTGGCAGGAAGCAGGCGTACTTGAGATTATGTACGGCGGAGAAGCCTCCATGGACATGGAGGAAGGGAAAATACATCCCCGGGATCAGGTGACTGCGGCATTTGCAGAGGAACATGACTGCGACAGAGTGTATCTGGTGACATTTTCTGCGGAGGAATATGAAAAGGTACTGCCTGTAATGCGGCACATCTTACAGGAATGCGGCGGCATATTCTGCGGCGATACGGAAGATTTTAAGCCGCTGCTTGCGGAGTAGAAAAGGGATGCTTTTTTGCTTTAGTGTATTGAAATGCCAGAGGAAAACAGCTATGATACTGTTATCGGCGCAGAGAGAAAAAGGGCGCCGGATCATGGAGGGAATATGGACAGCAGAATTTCAGGACACACAGGATTATTGGCATTGATTGGTTCGCCGGTCGGACATTCGGGTTCGCCGGCAATGTATAACTACAGTTTCGAGCGTCTGGGGCTGGATTACGTGTATGTGGCTTTTGACATCAAAGTAGAGGAAGTGGCGGATGCCATTGCCGCCATGCGCACATTTAAGATGCGCGGCTGCAATGTCACCATGCCGTGCAAGACGGAGGTTGTCAAATACATGGATGAATTGTCTCCGGCAGCACAGATTATCGGAGCGGTCAACACGATCGTAAATGACAACGGCAGACTGACCGGCCATATTACTGACGGCGAGGGATTTGTGCATAATCTGAAGGATCACGGGATCGATATTAAGGGCAAGAAGATCACGGTTGCAGGCGGAGGCGGTGCCGCTACTGCCATTCAGGTGCAGTGCGCGCTTGACGGTGCAAGGGAGATTTCCATTTTTAATATCAAGGATGCTTTTTTTGAGAGAACGCTGAAAACGGCGGAGAAGATCCGTGCGGCGGTTCCGTCGTGCGTGGTAAATGTCTATGATATTGCGGATACTGCGCGGATGACTGCGGAGATCGCGTCCAGTGATATTTTTGCAAATGCGACGATTGTAGGCATGAAGCCGATGGAAAATGAGAGTGTGGTAAAGGATACTTCCGCATTCCGGCCGGGGTTAGTGGTGGCAGATGCTGTCTACAACCCGGAGGAGACGAGACTGCTCCGGGAGGCGAAGGAAGCCGGAGCAATCTGCATCGGCGGCAAGGGAATGCTGTTGTGGCAGGGTGTGGCGGCATTCAAATTGTATACAGGAAAAGATATGCCGGTCGAGGAAGTCAAAGAGCGGTTTTTTCGCTAGAAAGGTGAAGCAGTGGCATGAAGAATTTATATCTGATCGGCTTTATGGGCGCCGGGAAAAGTACCATTGCGTGGGCGCTTGCAAAAAAATGCCCGGCGAAGCGGATTGAGATGGATCAGCTCATCGAGGAACAACAGGGGATGGCAATCAAGGATATTTTTGCCGCACATGGAGAGAATTATTTCCGCGATCTGGAGACAGAATTGCTGCGGTCTTTCTCAGAGAGCACAGGATATGTGGTTTCCTGCGGTGGAGGCAGTGTACTCAGGGATGAGAATGCGGCGTTGATGAAGGAGAACGGCTGCATCGTGTTCCTCCGGGCAACGCCGGAGACGATCTACGAAAGAGTCAAGGACAGCACGAACCGCCCGATTTTAAACGGGAATATGAATGTGGAATATATACGGGAACTGATGGAGAAGCGCCGGCCGCGCTACGAAGCGGTGGCGGATATCTGCGTGGACACGGACGGCAAGGATGTGGAGAACATCAGTGAGGAGATCCTGAAAGCGGTAGAAAACAGAGCATAAGAGGGGCAGCAGGAGATGAATTTTGAGTTTATAAGAGAGTGCAGACTGGAGTCGGATGAGCTTCAGGCGATGTATGATAATGTTCTGCAGGAACTGGAGCGGGCAGAGCACTGCTATTGGAGAAAACCGCAGGAGTGCGGCATCATTCTGCGCCAGACGACAGAGCGGATCTGCCGTATCTACAATACATATTATCAAATCGGTTATCCGGGGAACGCTTCGCTGGAAGAGTTTTTGTGTTATACGGACGAAAATGAGCACAACGTGATGGTGAGCCGGTTTTTGAGCGTCGTCCGCAAGGAGCAGCGCGACCGGCTGAATAAGCTGCGTGTGCTGGGGGATGACTGTATCTGGGGTGAGGAGGCACCGGATCAGGGGATGACTTTTGAAGACCGCATGGGGCAGAATGCAAGACATATGATGGAGACCATGATGGAGGTCACCAAAGATATGTGCGAGAAGATCAACAAGAGGGATGATGTGTTCGACGAGTTCTTCCTCGAGGAGGCTCTGCCGGAGACAAAGGAAGAGGCAGGAAAAGAGACGCTTGCCGCTGCGGAGATAAAAACCAGTGCGGAGAATACCAAAAAATCTCTGTTTGCCAGAATTTTCCACAGGTGAGGACAAATGAAAAAATCAGTATCGACCGTTTATGGAGTGCTGCTTGTCATCGGATTCATTCTGATGGCTCTGAGCTTTGCGTTTACAGGTAAAAAGAATACAAGCTTTGCGGAGGATTTCAGACGAATCGAACTGCAGCCCGATCGCGTGGTGGAAGTGAGTGAAGATGTCAGGGAGTATTATTTCGACTGCAACCAGATGCAGTCGGAGTTTTCGGAACTGACATTTTTTAGCGTACATCAGTGTGTGGAAGTGTATGCGGACGGCGAGCAGGTTTATTCGCTGGAAAAGAGCAGTACGGTATTCGGGCGGACGCCCGGAACCGGATGGAATACAATTCAGCTGCAGGAGGGCGTGAAGAGTTTCTGCGTGCGGATCGAGGCGGTGTACCCGGCAGTGCGGGATCATGTGACGAGGTTTTATCAGGAGAATGACGGACAGATGGTCTATCAGACGATGAGAGGATCGGTTCCGGAGATCATGGTCAGCACAGTCGACGGTGCGATCGGCATTATGCTGCTCATCTATTATGTGATTGCAAGACGCAAAGTAAAGATGGGACCGGGCATCCTGTATTTTGGCATTTTTACGCTGATGATGGGAATGTGGTCCATGAATGAGGCGGAGCTGGTTGCCTACATGGTAAAAAGCCGGACGGCGGCCTCGTACACCGGCTATATGCTGATTATGCTGATGATTGCACCGTTTGCAGCATTTTTGCAGGAGTTCTCCGAGGTGGAGGAGAAGTATATATCAAATATTATCTGTATCTGTTCATTTGCGAATGTTTTAGTGTGTACCGTACTCCACATGACGGGGATATGCGAGTTTAAAAATACGGTATTTTGCACGCATTTTCTGATGGCATGTGACCTGCTCTATCTGCTCTATGTGATCTTGCAGCGTTACCGGGCGCGCGGAATGGACCGGCGGGTGCGTGTCTGTATCTGGGGACTTGTAATTCTGCTAGTGTCTTACGCGGTCGACATGTCGGCGTACTACATCGGATGGAGAAGAACGGATGTGATCGGCAGATTTGGATTCCTGTTGTTTATCTGCCTGCTGGCGAGAGAGGCGACTGCGGTGTCGATGGAGAAGATTGATGAGGGACGCAAGGCGGAGATCTACCGGGAACTGGCGGAGCATGATATGCCGACCGGACTGTACAACCGCAACGCTTATGATGAGTGGGCGTCGGAAAATGCCAGAGACCGAGAGACGGCGATTGTAACGTTCGATCTGAATGATCTGAAGTACTGCAATGACACGTTCGGACATGCGGCGGGCGATAAGTATATTCAGGATGCGGCAAAGCTGATCGCAGAAGTGTTTGAACCTGCTGGGGTGTGCTACCGGATCGGCGGGGATGAATTCTGCACCGTGATCCGCCATGCCAGAAGTGAGTGGGTCGAGGAACGTCTGCGCAGACTGGAATATCTCGAGCGGAAATATAATGAAGGGAAAACGGACGTCCCGATGCGGATTGCTTACGGCTACGCGATCTTTGACGAGCAGTATGATAAAAATATGGAAGAGACAAGGAACCGTGCGGATGTGAAGATGTACGAGAAAAAGAGAGCGATCAAGGCGGAAGAGAGAAAATGAAAAAATGCGGGAATTCCCGCATTTTTTTCTGCTGTAGTCAGAAGTTGCTTCCGTTCCAGCCCCAGTTGTCAGTCGGGAAGTATGCCACGTAGATGTGGTCGGCAGGAATGGAAAGTTCGCCGGAGAGCAGATGGCAGAGCTTTCCGGTCATCTGGCTGGTGCCTGCAGCGGACGGCGTGCCGAAGCTTTTGACCTCCACATAAGCGACAGCGGCAGAATCCCCCTGAAAGAACAGGCTGGCATTGTCCTCAAAACCAGTCATAACCCAGTTCTCTCCCTTGCCGAGACACTCCCTGGTAATGCGGCAGATCTCTGCGGTCAGGGAATCCTTTTTGGATTTGCTCAGGGAAACGGTGGTTTTCGTATTGATAAATGGCATGGCAATATCCTCCTTTACATCTGATAAAGATAGTATATACGAAAATAAGCCTGCATACAATGTAAAAACAAGTATTGCAGGGGTTTTGGTTTGAAAGGTTATATTGAGGAAAGAGCCATGGAGATTGCCAGATATATCATTGACAATAACACGACCGTGCGGCAGGCGGCAAAGCATTTCGGGATCAGCAAGAGTACGGTACATAAGGACGTCACCGAGCGCCTCGCGCAGGTCAATCCGTCTCTCGCGGCGGAGACGCGCAAGGTGCTGGACATCAACAAGTCCGAGCGGCACATCCGCGGCGGGATGGCGACAAAGGAGAAGTATCTGCATCAGCATGTGTGAAAACGCAGAAGCATTTGACGGCATGAAAACGTTTTTATATAATAGGAGAAGATAACGGCAGGATAGATGGAGGATAAGCGCAGATGAAGAAGATAGCGTTGATCATGGACGGATGGAAGCGATTCTTCACATATGCATGGCCCGCCGGAGTGTTGGAGCGTATCAGAGAGACGAATGAGGACGTGAATCTGTATATTTTCAACAGTTCCGGAGACTGGAGCAAGGATGAGGATTACAATATCGGAGAGTACAACATCTATCGGCTGCCGGACTTAAACGATTTCGACGGCATTATTGTGGATCTGAACAATATCCGCTATCCCAAGGTGCGGGAGTATGTGATCTCCTCGGCAAAGGCCACCGGGAAGCCGGTGATTTCCATTGCAAATGAGATTGCGGATTTTTACTATGTCGGCATTGACAATTATTCTGCCATGCAGGAAATGATGGCGCACCTCTATGAGGTACACGGCTGCAGGCGTTTCTGGTATGTCATGGGACCGGACGATAATTACGAGAGCAACCGGCGTGTGGCTGCGTTGCGCGATTTTTCAGAGACACACGGGATTTTATGGGATGCCAGGGATCTCTACTGCGAGAGTTATGAATACAAGTGTGGAGTGCATGGATTTGAAAAATTGCTCACGCTGCACGGGAAACTTCCGGATGCCATTATCTGTGCCAACGATAACATTGCCGTCGGCGTGTGTGAGACCGCGGAAGCTCACGGCTACAAGGCACCCGACGATTTTCTGGTGACCGGATTCGATAATTTTGACAAGGCGAGCTATTATTCCCCGCACATCACAACGGTCGGACATATCCGCGAGCAGGTGGGATACCACTGTGCGGATATTCTTCTGCGGCTGTGGAGGGGCGAGATGGTACCGCGGTTTAATTATACGGGGCACCAGTGCATTTTCTGGGAAAGCTGCGGCTGCGACGCCGGCATTGCGGTGGATCAGGCAGAACATTCCAGGGCGCAGATTGTCTATGGAATCGAGACGGACGAATTTGAGGAGCAGGTGCTTTCGCTGGAGTATGAATTGTTGCAGTGCGAGACGGTGCGTGAGATGTCGCGCTGGATTCCGAAATGTATTCCGGCTATGCGGTGTGACGCGATGTATCTGATCATGGATGAGCACATGAATGATTTCCGGGAACTGAGTGATTATTATGACAGGCATCTGATTGAGGATGAAGAATTCTGCGTGCACGGTTATCCGGAGAAAATGCAGATGGAGTTCGCCTATGAGGATGGCGTGGTAAAAGAGAGTGAGGAGACGGTCGTGGAGGGGATTTTCCCGACCTTCGATTACGCGGAGGGCGGAAAAGATTTTCTGTTTCTGCCGCTTCATTTCCGGGAACACACGGTGGGATATTTTGTCATCCGGAATGCTGTGTATCTGATGGAGAAGCAGTATCTGTTCCAGGTTATCAACGTGCTGACGTCTGCGATGGAGAATCTGCATAAAAAGGAGCGCCTTGCCTATCTGAATCAGGTGCTGTCAGAACTGTACGTGAAGGACGCCATGACGGGAATGTACAACCGGCTCGGTTACCAGAAGCTGGCGTGTCGTATGTTTGAGAAAAAGAAGCTGACGGGGGAGAATCTTTCAATTATTTTCATGGATATGGACAGGCTCAAAAGCATCAATGATGAATTCGGGCATATCTATGGGGACTGGGCGATCAAGACGATTGCGTCGGCGATTTTAAAATATATTCCGGAGGGATCGGTCGCGGTCCGGAGCGGCGGGGATGAGTTCCTCGTTGTGCTGGAGCAGACCGCGGATGCAGAGATTGGGAAGATCATCGGAGAGATCCGGGAGGAGATACGGGAACGTTCGGCGGAGATGAAACTGCCATTTCCACTGACGGTCAGTGCGGGATGTGTCCACACGGATATGACGACCGGGCGCGATCTGGACGACTATGTGCGCGAGGCAGATGCCATCATGTACGAGGAGAAGACCGCGAAAAAGGCGAATCGCACTTAATGGATGACAAAGGTTTTCAACCGGGCAGGGGAAAAGAATAAGAAAGTCAGAAGGAGATACCGGCAGATGAAAGTCGAGCGTGAACGGGTCAGAGAAACATTCCGGGAATATACGGATGCTTATGATGCGACCGATGAGAAAATAAAACTGAAAATAGACCACACTTATCGGGTGGCGGAACTGTGCGAGCGGATCGCGAAGGCGGAGCGGATGGAGAAGACAGAGGTCGACCTGGCATGGCTTCTTGGAATGCTGCACGATGTGGGAAGATTTGAGCAGCTCCGGAGATACGGGACATTCAGCGATGCAGATTCCATCGATCATGCAGCGCTCGGAGCAGATATTCTGTTCGGTGGTCCACTGTCTGCGGGGAAAGGTCTGATCCGCACATATGTGGACGACGCGGCGGAGGATGAGGTGATAGAGACCGCCATAAGAGTGCACAGCGCGTACCGGATTCCGGAGGGGCTTGTGCCGCGCACGGAAAAGCTGTGCCATATCCTGCGGGACGCCGACAAGATTGATATTCTGCGGGTCAACGTGGATGTGCCGCTGGAGGAGATTTATAATACCACGACGGAGGAACTGCGCAATGCAGCCGTCACGCAGGCAGTGATGGAAAGTTTTTACGAACATCATGCGACGCTTCGCAGTATCAAACGCACACCGGTGGATCATGTGGTAGGGCATATCTCGCTGGTGTTTGAACTGGTATTCCCAGAGAGTGTGCGGATTGTAAAAGAGCAGGGCTATCTGGAAAAGCTGCTGCATTTTGAGAGCCGCAACGCTGTGACCAACGCGCAGTTTGCAGAGCTTCGGGCGGAGATGGAGCGCTATCTTAAGGGAAGGTGATGCCTGCTCCGTGGTTTGGAAATATGAGCGCAGCCGCGCAGTCTGCGGCAAAGAGCAGCAGAAGCAGGGTGTTTAATCCAAGGCGCACTTTGGGGGTGAGACGTTTCCAGAGCCTGGTAAGCGGCGCCTCCAGCACACAGATCCAGAGCACACCCGCGATGCCGAAACCGACCGCCGCGTACAGGCAGATATAGCCATGAAAATGAAAAGGATAGGCGCTGTAATCCCAGTAGCGCAGATTACAGAAGGTATCCAGAAACCATCCGATCAGGAGTTCCAGACCAGTGCCGATGCTGGCACTGAGGAAAAAGACGCCGGCCGGGTGGATTTTTTTTCGCCTGCAGCCCAGCAACAGATAGAAAAGCACCGTGCCGATGCCGTAGACCGGAAGCCACGGACCGTAGAGGAAGCCGCGGTTGGCAAAGGTCTTGTCCCGATACAGAAAGATGGCAACCTCCCAGAGAAACCCGCCGATCGAGCCGAGAAAGAAGAAATAAATCTGCTGGGAGAGGAAAAACGATATAGGAGTCTGCTCCGGTGCGCAGAGTTTGGAAAAATCCGGAAGACGGTCATGTTTTTTCATGGAGATAGTATAACCGGAACATTGAAAATTATTGAATTGTGAAATGGTGGAAAATATAGAAATGCGCCTTGTAAATTGCGGGAGCGTATCTTATAATAGTAGCAATTGAGC
>ERZ773109.948-NODE-948-length-17188-cov-3.246542_pt1 | contig 17188 bp, 9 predicted proteins | sample MGYA00580569_ERZ773109 | MGnify/ENA primary metagenome ERZ773109 (study PRJEB29015, sample SAMEA2737852) | human gut metagenome | biome: human gut; feature: human-associated habitat; material: faeces | place: China | collected 2012 ...
GCTCTACGCAATCGCCTCGCCACCCCGGAGGAGGCGACCGAAACGGGACGGGAGATGCTGGCCCGGGTACGCGCAGCGATCGACCCGCAACTGCTGGCGATCGAACGGGCACATCCCGGCAGCCGCGCCTTTTTCGCCGGAACCTGTTTCGCCTGCCCGGAAGGATCCTGCACCCGGGACAAAAGTATTCCCTGCCGCCACCCGGACCGGGTGCGGCCTTCGCTCGAAGCGTTCGGCTTCGACATCGGCGCCATCAGCTCGGAATTGCTCCACAACGAATTGAAATGGAGCCGCGACGGACGGCTTCCCGAATACTTTACACTGGTCAGCGCGCTGTTCTGTGCCGAATCGGAAAACACGGGAACATTCACGCTAACGGCACAAAACCCGATACCATGACCCACTTCATTCGCCCGAAAGCGGTATTCAACTGGAGCGGCGGCAAAGATTCCGCCCTCGCCCTCCACCAAGTCCTGCAAGAGGATCGTTACGAGATCGTCGCACTGCTCACGACAGTCAACCGCAGCACCCGGCGATCGTCGATGCACGGCATCCCGACGGAGCTGCTGCAACGGCAAGCCGACAGCATCGGGATTCCGCTTTATGTCGTCGACCTGACGCCCAAAGGGAACATGGAAGATTACGAAACGGCGATGCGCGGCGCCGTGGAACATTTTAAAGCGATCGGAGCCGGCCGGTTCATTTTCGGCGATATTTTCCTGCACGACGTGCGCACATACCGGGAAAAACAGCTTGCCCCCTACGGAATCGAGGTGATCGAACCGCTGTGGGGCCGCACCTCGGGGCAAATCATGGAAGAATTCCTGGCTTCGGGACTGGAAACGGTCATCGTCACCACGACGGCCGACGTGCTGGGCAGAGAGTTCATCGGGCGCCGGATCGACACGAAACTGGTCGCCGACCTGCCCGAAGGAGTCGATCCCTGCGGGGAAAACGGCGAATACCACACGTTCTGTTACGGCGGGGGAATGTTCCGCACGAAAGTGCCTTTCACGCTCGGGACTCCGATGCAGCAAAGTTATCCGGTCAGGCTCGACGACGGTACGGAACGTTTCTATACCTACTGGTTCGCCGACCTGAACGCGTGAATTCCGGAACCTGCAAAGCATCAGACATATCCGGAGAACAAACAGGAAAAATCAAGGGTACGGCCCGGGAATGACAAGAGACGACCGGGAAACAATCGGGAAAAGCACGGGAGCAATCCGGAGCGCCCCGGCAAAACGGGAAACACCGACCCGGACAAATACCGGAAACCTACAAAGGAAGGCGCGTGCGGCACCCCTTGACACGCCGCGGTTCGCTTCTTTCGTGCGCCAAGACGTAGCGGTTGTAATCGAGGGCGAGCGAGATCCACTCTTCGAGCCGTTCATCGCAGGCCAGTTCATCCGCACCCAGTGCGATAAACCCCCTCAGGTGCCGCCCCGACTCATCGAGCCGGCGGAATTTGCGGCCGTGAAGGCCGCGGGCCACCTTATCCGGAGAGATGTGTATCTCCAGTTCTTCACCGTTCACACCGGCGCAAAAGCAATCGTTCACCAGAAAATTCAACTGCCCGAAACTGACCGTTTCGGTATAGGCGGCGTTTTTGTTCGCGAACGCTTTGCGCACGCGGTTCGCCAAAAAGTCGTTGTATGTCATAATATATCGTGTGTTAGACGGAAACCATTCATGTATCGGTCCCGTGTTGATATCCCGTATAATTTATACACGAAGGATATTCAATCCCGGACGGGTTTCCACAGCGCCGGGAAATCGGCTTCATACACGGTACAGGGAGAAGAGCGGGCCAAAAAATGCGGGAATGCCCCGCACGACCCCGGTTTATGCATCTCAGAAAACCGGAAAACCCGCAAACATTAACGCTTTACCAAGCGGGCAATTTCATTGCCATTTTGTCAAATATAATCATAAAAATCGTTTTTTTGCAATTTTACAGGAGCTTTTTTCGTTCTCCCGACGGTTAACTCATCAGAAAACCCGACAAACCAATAAAACATAAACCGTCCGAAAGACAATCCGTTTTTTATGACAGGAAACCTATAAACGGTTTAATAGTACGGATCAAACAGTTTAGCTGATATCATTAAAATAAAATAGCTACATTTGTACAATGTGGCGGGGTTTTCTGACACCTTCACAGATTCGACCTAAACTTTACTACATCAACAATGAAGAACGCAAACAAGGTTTCCCGTTCTTTCCTGCACATGATCCTGTTGTGCGGATGCTTGCTAATATACTATTCCGTATCCGCCCGGCAACATAAGCCCACAGAATCGGGTTACATCGCACAAGAAACGCAGGACATAGATTCAGATTTCGTACTGATTTTCAACTCGTACAGTGAATCGGCTCCCTGGTGCCGCAGCCTCGTCGACTCGACGGTAATGGACCTGATCAAGCTTTCCCCGCAAACCATGACAGTGACCCAGAACCTGAATTCAGGACTGCTCCGGGACGAAAAAGCGCTTGCACAACTGCGCCAACAGGTGGATGCCTCCTACCACGACAAACCCCGGATGATTATCTACATCGGTTCCACCAGTTGGCCGTTCCTGCACGAAACCATCGAAAAGAAATGGGGGAAAGTACCCTCTATCATCTTCTCCGACATCGATTATACCGGTCCTATAACCAATCTACTCCGGAAAACACCGATCGCACCTGCCCTCCGCATCCCGTACGACAAGATTGTCAAGGAGTACGAAGGTGCGCTTAGCGTCGTCTACATGCCTATTTACCTGCGGCAAAGCCTCGCGCTGATGCATCAGCTGACGCCTCCGATGACCGAGCTGTGCTTCATTTCCGACACCCGCTGGATCAGCGCACAAATGCGAGCGGACATGGCCGCCATCACCAAGACCGATTTTCCGGAGCTGAAAGTACGATACCTGGTTTCGGCAGACATGTCGACGTTGGATCTGCTCGATTCGCTGCAGCATTACGGGCAGGAAACCGGCGTACTCTTCTTCTCCTGGCTCAAACAGAACCAAGTGGGAGATTCGTTCGTCAACGACTCCCATTTCCGGATCATCATCAGCAAATCGGCCCGGCAACCGCTGTTCGTACTAAACGACAACGAGGTCAATACGGACAGCGATGTCCTCGGCGGCTACTTTCCGACCCGGGCCGCCGTTTCACACCATGTCCGCCTGGCACTTGAGAAAACGCTTGCCGGCCAGCCGGGTTCGTTCCAGACGGTGGAACCCGCGCAACCGGTAATCGACTACCTGACACTTATCCGCAAAGGCATATCCCCCGACCTGCTGCCCAGCAATACCCACATTTACTGGAAACCCGACAATTTTTTCCACCAATACCGTTACCTGCTGGGCGGCGGCGCACTTATCATCGCGGTTCTGCTGCTGATCATCTACTTCCTTTCCCGCAGCCGGACCCAACAGCGAAAGGTTCTGACATACATGGCCCAATACCGCAACCTGTTCGAGAACATGCCCATTCCGTACCTGCAGATGGAAATGCTCTTCGACCAGAAAGGTCGACCGCACGACCTGATCGTCCGGGACGTCAATCCTGCGTTCGAAAAAGCATTCTATCCGCACGACAAAGTGGTAGGGAAACGCAGCAGCAAGAACAAAGAACACCACGACAACACACTGAGCCTTTCGCGCACAACTCTCAACGAAAAACGCGCCGTGAGCGTATCCTACTATTTCAAACAAACCGATACGCATTACACAGTGATCCTCGCCCCATCGAAAGAACCTAACTTCATCGATGTCTTCTATACCGACAACACGGCGTTGGTCCGCGCACAACAACTGCTGCGCACGGTAAACCACAAGCTCGCGATGGCGCTGGAGATTTCGAACATTACCCCGTGGAAATGGGATCTGAAAACGGATACGATCCTATGCGACGTAAACCGTTCGGTCGAACTGATGGGAGGCGAGAATATCGACGAGAACAGACTTGCGGTGCCCGAAACGGCCTATTTCGCCAAAATACACAAAGAGGACCGCGAACGCATCAAACAGGCCTACCGGGACCTGATTGAGGGGAAAGTACCGAAAATCCGCGAAGAGTACCGCGTGGCCGACCCCGGCCGTTCGCACTTCGACTGGGTGGAAGTACAGGCTGCCGTGGATGCCCGCGACGCTGCCGGCAAACCGCTGACACTGATCGGCTCGTCGCTGGTGATCTCGATCCGCAAACAAATGGAGCAGGAACTGATTTCGGCCAAGGAGAAAGCCGAAGAGTCCAGTCGCCTGAAAAGCGCGTTCCTCGCAAACATGAGCCACGAGATCCGTACCCCGCTCAACGCCATCGTCGGGTTCTCGAACATTCTCGCCACCACCGATGCAGAAGAGGAGAAACAGGAGTATGTCAGCATCATCGAGAACAACAACAACCTGCTGCTGCAACTGATCAGCGATATCCTCGACCTGTCGAAAATCGAAGCCGGCACGCTCGAATTCACCTATACCGAGACCGACCTGAACCGGTTGCTCGAAGAGATCGTGCACGCAGCGCAAATGCGCAACACCTCAGACCAGGTCGAGATCGCACTGGCCGAAACGATACCCGACTGTATTGCCCGGGTAGACCGGAACCGGCTCACGCAGGTGTTGACGAACCTGACCACCAATGCACTCAAATTCACACAGCGAGGAAGCATCCGAATCGGCTACAGGCTCGAACCCGACGGCAAATTCCTGTACTTCCACGTCAGCGACACCGGCTGCGGCATCCCGGCCGACAAACAAAAATCGGTATTCGAACGTTTCGTAAAACTGAACAGTTTCTCACAGGGAACCGGCCTCGGACTCTCGATCTGCCAAACGATCGTCGAACATGTCGGCGGCCGGATCGGCGTCGAATCCGAAGAGGGGAAAGGATCGAACTTCTGGTTCACGATCCCTTACCGTCCCGTTTCGGATCAAAAGAACAGAAAACCGCAGGACAAACAGATCGAACCGATACCGGTCGAACGCGACAAACTGACCATCCTGGTGGCCGAGGACAGTGCGGACAACTTTAAACTATTCGAAACAATCCTGAAAAAAGACTACACGATCCTGCATGCGTGGGACGGCCGGGAAGCCGTGGAGCTGTTCAAAACCCACCAGCCCCACCTGGTACTGATGGACATCAACATGCCGGTACTGAACGGCTACGAAGCGACGGCAGAAATCCGCAAACTTTCGGAACGGGTACCGATCATCGCCGTAACGGCTTATGCCTATGCGTCGGACGAAGAGCGCATCATGAACAGCGGTTTCGATGCGTATGTACCCAAACCACTTAACGCCAGCCTCATGCGAAGCAAGATCGTCGAACTTCTGAAAAAACGGATGATTTTCATTTGACCGGACAAAACGAATAACCACAGAAAAGCAAGGGGGAGAATTTTCATTCTCCCCTTTGCTTTACCGAATAAATAATATAGTAAAGATAATACCTAAACAGCACACGACCGTTTATCTCCGTGCAAGAGCACCATTCTATCCTTTGACCGGCCTGCGGCCGGGACCGTTATTCACATTCCCCGGTACAGCACATCGGGACGGGATAAATCCCGGTAAAATCCCTTCCCGCTACTCTTCCAGATACTGGATCAGTTTCTGATTCAGCAAGTCGCGTGAGATCGGCTTGGTGAGGTAGTCGGTACAGCCTGCTTCCAAAGCTTTCTCCCGGTCGCTCTCAAAAGCAAACGCGGTAATCGCCAGGATCGGCACCTCCTTGGAAATTTTTCGGATCGCACGGGTCGCTTCATAGCCGTCTACGACCGGCATTTTAATATCCATGAAAACCAGATCGGGCCGCACCTTGGGAAACAGATCGATGGCCTCCTGCCCGTCGTGGGCGCGGATCACTTCATAGCGTTTGCCGATAAACGCTTTCATCAGCATGTAATTGCTTTCGATATCCTCCGCGATGAGAATACGTTTGCCGGTGCGGCCTCCCACACCTTCCGAAGCCGGATTCGCCAACGCGCCGTCCTGTGCCGAAACGCCGGCATCCGGCTCCGACATCAGGTTCCCGGTTTCTTGTGCTTCGGACAGTTCATCCAACGCATCCGCCGCAGCCCTCTTTTCAGAACGGTACGGAATGGTAAAACGGAACGTGGTGCCCTCCCCCTCTTCGGATTCGACCCAGATCCGGCCGCCGATCTTCTCGACGATCATCCTCGAAATAGCCAGTCCCAAACCGGTACCGGAAGCGAAACTGTTCAATTTGATAAAGCGGTCGAAGATCCGCTCCTTGGCCTGTGCGGACATTCCGATACCGGTGTCCGCAACATAAAACTCTATCGTATCTCCCATCATATCGTACCCAAAGCGGATTTGGCCTTTGTGCGTAAATTTAATTGCATTGCTGAGCAGGTTCGTGACCACCTGAGCCAGGCGGTTATGGTCGCACTCGATCTCGACATCTTCATCGCGACCGTCGCAGACCAGTTCCACCCCGTCATGAACACGCCCTTTATGAATTTCATACTCCTCGCGGCACAGGCCATTGAGGCTCATGTTTGCAAAATGGAACTCGAGGGTGCCGGCCTCGATCTTCGACAGGTCGAGGATATCGTTGATCAATTGCAGCAGCAGATCGGAATTGCTGTCTATAATATCGGTATACTGCTGAACCTCTTCGATGCTCTCAGCACTGGGAATCAGTTTCGAAAACCCGACGATCGCATTGAGCGGCGTGCGGATTTCGTGGCTCATATTGGCCAGGAACGCGCTCTTGAGGCGGTCCGATTCCTCGGCTTTGATCCGGGCGGCGATCAGTTCGCGCTCGGTATTTTTCTGCTGGGTAATGTCCCACGAAATCCCGATAATCAGCGGCAGCCGGTCCTCCGACGGCACCAGCGCCTTGGAAGTAGTCACCACACGCGTCTCGCCCGACACGGCCGTATACTCTTCAACCATCTCCAGACGCTCGCCGGTACGCAGCAACTCCAGGTCGTCGCGCCGGAACTTCTCGGCGTCGGACAGACGCGGGAAAATTTCGAAATCGGTATGCCCCAGGGCACGCGAAGCCGGAATGTGCGAATATTCCTCGAAGGCCTTGTTCCAATAGACATAACGGAACTCGTTGCTCGGATCCTTGACGAACAGGTACACCGGGATATTGTTCAGGATCGCGTCCATCACGTAGTTGAGCTCACGCACCCGACCCTCATGTTCGAGACGGGCCGTGACATCCCGCGAGAAGAACCACAGCACTTCATGCTCCTTGGCATGGTCGTATACCACATAAATGACCACCTCCTGCGCCTCGATCTTACCGGTACGGGGATTTTTGGATTTGGCCATATAACTGTACGACCCGTCGTTGGCACGTACCTTCGACACCTTTTCCTGCCACTGGCGGTAAAGATTCTGGGACGATTCGAGCAGAATACCCTGCGGGCTCTCCAACTCATAGAGCTTATAATTGGAAATATCCCCGCTGAGGTTGTGGCGTTCGATGAAACGCTGGTTGGCAAACTCGAGCGTACCCTCCAGATCGCAGGAATAAATCTCCTCGACCGCATTGTTCAGTGCGTATTTCACCGCCTCGAAATCGTGCAGGCGCTTGACCACATAGGTCATATCCTGCGCATAACCCTCGATAATGCGGTTTCCGTCCTCCTGCCTGGTTATCCGGAGAATGCGGCTGTGGTAGTAGCGGGTCTGCCCCTGCACCGAAATGCGGTACTCGACATATCCGTCACCCGCCTGCCCGTAACGAAGCTGGTTGAGCAGTGCGTCACGGTCGGCCGGATGGACATGCGACAGGAACAGCTCCTTGCGGCAGCGCGTCAGCTTGCCGTCACCGCCGCCGACCAGCCACGGAATAATCTTCGGCGCCTCGAATTCCTTGATATCCTCGTAATAATACCAATGGCTCAGCAATGCGATATCCTCGGCCGTCACCATGCGCAGGTTGGCCTGTTCGAGCTCCTGCTGAACGATCACCTGGTCGGTCACATCACGGCACATGCAGAGCGCGTGCTCGTCGTCCAGCGGGAAAATCCGGTTTTCGTAATGGCGGGTATGGTTGTCCAGGGTAATGTCGTGATGGGAAGTCGAGCCGATCTTGTTCCGGACCACGTAATCGAGATTCTCCTTCACATTGTGATAGGCCTCGGGGGAGAGCAGCGTACAGATATCCCGCCCGATAAGCGAATCGCTGGGCGCGCCGACATGGTTGGTCTCTTCCGAAGAGACCAGATCGACAAGCTGCCCCGAATGATCGAGAACGGTCAGCATATCGGGCAGCGACTCGAGTATCTGCGCGGCATATTTATCCCGGAAACCTCCGGGAGAATCGGCAAGCGTCCGCCTGGCACCGCCGCGGGAAGCCTTTTTCCCCGAAGACAATGCAGCGTTCTCCCGTTTCAGCCGCTCGATCTGTTCGATCAATTCCTCCCGTGAACAATCGTCGTACTCGCTCATAACCTTAATGTTGAATAAAAAACGGGCTTCCTTTTCCCCGATTACCGCCTGTCCGGCCGGCAAACATCCCGGTCGGATAAGGCAAGATAGGTAAAAATCTCTGTTTTACGGCACGGAAAATCGCTTTTATTGACAGAAAAACTCGTTTTACCGGGCGATTTGCCAGCCGCTCAGGCCATGCCTGAACCGACCGAAACCACAGCGTCACCGTCCTCAAGGGGACGGATCGGATGCGTAAAGACAAAGCGGCTCCCAGACGTATAGGTGCCGTCGACCCATATCTTGCCGCCCACCTTTATCACGATCTGACGGCAGATGGCCAACCCGAGCCCCGTACCCTGCTTGAATTCATCGAGCTTTTCAAAACGGTCGAAAACTTTGGCCTGCTTTTCGGGCGGGATACCGCAGCCGGTATCGGCCACCGCAAAACGCACCAGTCCCTCTTTCTCCAGCACTTCGAACGAAAGGGTAATCCGGCCCTGTTCGGTAAATTTATTCGCATTGGTCAGCAGGTTGATCAGCACCTGCGAGAGCCGCTGTACATCGGTCCGGAGCGTATAGGCCTCATACGACGACTCGAACACACACTCGACTCCCTGTTTGCGGTTGTGAGCAGTGGTCAGGATCACCTGCTGGCACAGCGACGGGATATCGATATCTTCATAGGCGAAATGGATCTTGCCCGTTTCGAGCCGCGAAATATCGAGGATATCGTTGATCAGGGTCAGCATCAGCTCCGAGTTGGTCGAAATGATCGCGCTGTACTCCTCGCGCTCTTCCGGTGAAATCTCAGCGGAAGTCAGCAACGACGAGAAGCCGACGATCGCGTTGAGCGGCGTGCGGATCTCGTGGCTCATGTTCGCAAGAAAAGCGCTCTTGAGCAGATCGGACTCCTCGGCCTTCTCCTTGGCTTCGATCAGTTCCGCCTCGCGGTTTTCCAGTACATTGCGCAGCCGCTTGTTCTTGTAGTAAAGGAAATAGATGAACACGGCGATCAGCAACAGCAGAATCAGCGCAGCCACACTGGAATAGATCACCGAACGGTACTTGCGCAACTGGGCCTCGGTATTATCCACCACGACACTCCCGGCCGGAAGTTTGTACTCGGCGATATCGAACTCTTTGAGTTTATTGGCATTGAAACGGTATTCCCCGTCTGACAGCACGAAACGGACCGCCCCCGGCTTACCGTGATAGTAACCGGCAATCTGCCCGGCGATCTCGTCGGCGCCGCTTTTGTATTTGGGATTGTAACCGCCGATAGCCACACTCTCGAGTCCCGCTCCGGACAACGTGAAAACCGGCACCGTGGGATTCTCTGCGATCAGGTCGTTCATTGCGCTGTACATCAGGTACTGGCCGTCATCGCCTACACGCCACGTCCCGATCAGCAGAGCCGAATGCTGCGGCAGGCGCGTAATCCGCGAAACGACGGAATCGCTCCCCTCGCGCGAATCGATCTGGATCAGGTTCAAATCGTCATAGCGGCGCATTTCGCGCCTCATCAGCGCCTGCAGCGAAACGCCGCCGTACGTGTTGTCCGACACGAAAGCGATATTACGCACATCGGGATAGAGCGAGCGGATCAGGTCGACATTCTTGTCCACATCGTAGCGGTTCAGGCAACCGCCGGCAGTCCCGATCGAATCAGCCAGCGCGGCCATATCGACCGAATAGCTCCAGTCCCGCTGCGGCACATTGAGCGAAGAGAGCGCAATCCCGTTCACACTCGCGTAACAGCCGAAAAAGGGAATGTCATCGGGAAAATCTCCCTGGGCGAGAAAAGAGGCCCACGCCTCCTGCCCCAACAACACCACTGCCTTGAGCTGCTTATTCTTCCGGTAACGGTCCAATATGTCCCGCATCCGTTTCTGCCATTGCGGCGCTTCGGAAAGGCCCTTGCACCCCATGTCCTCGACGACAATCTCATAAGGCACCTTTTTCTGGACGATCGCCTTTTCAAAACCGGAAATGAATCCGGACATGCGCCGTGTGTCGGGATTGTAAGAGGCGATGACCAGAATGATGCCCTTTTTGGAATCGACCTGTGCCCGCAGGGTACCGGGAACAAGCGCCAACAGCAGCAAGGAAAGCGCTGCCGCGGCAGCTGTTATTTTTCGGATCGGACGGGATGCAACAATACGGAATACCGACATAGGCCAATCGAACCTCTAAACACAGTGGTGCCGGCGCAATATGCAGGCCGGCGCAACGCCAGCGTTTTGCATAACAAATAGCTGGCGATTACCGACAAAGATAAAAAACTTTCCGCGGAAAATATTTATTGCCTACGCGAAAAAAGCGTCTAATTACGACAAAATGATATGACATTGCGTCAAACCCGAGCATCAACAATAATTTATTACCTATATTTGCCACATACACTCACCATAAAGTCGTTTATCGCAAAAATTTAATCCTAAATTCCTTACACCCTGCGCCTCCAGCAAACCCCGTCGGAAACGCGATTAAAAAACCGGGAGGCATGTATTTTCAACACTTTTGTCATCTATAATTTAGAATTTTGCTTATCTTTACATATAAGTATTAATAGTAGATTTTCATTCACACCCTATACCGCACTGAACTAAAATAATGAAGAAACGGATTCTGATTCTCGACGACAAAGAGACGATCGGCAAAGTATTGATGATGTACCTGGCCACAGAGTACGACTGCTCCTGGTTCGACAATCCGCTCAAAGGCCTCGACTGGATGCGTCAGGGGAACATCCCCGACCTGATTATCTCGGATATCCGCATGCCCGAGATGCGCGGGGACGAATTTCTCGCTTACCTGAAAAAAGACCTGATGTTCGCATCGGTTCCGGTGGTGATCCTTTCGGGCGAAGACAGCAGTACCGAGCGCATCCGTCTGCTGCAGGAAGGCGCCGAGGATTTCATCATCAAGCCGTTCAACCCCATGGAACTTAAGATCCGCATCAAAAAAATACTCGATTGAGGCCTCTTGAATTCTGGTATATCGGCACGGATGTTCATTGTGCCAGACATTTCGGCTCGCTGTTGCATGCCGAGTTGCATGTCTTTTCCGATGTGGAAGATGCCTTGAGCAATAACAGTAAAGGCCCCGTAATCGCGCTGTGGGAAGGACACTCTCCAGACGACGATCTCGATGCCATCGAACGGCTGAAGAAAGAAAACAGCCAGCTGCAACTGATTCTGGTTGCAGGCACGCTCTCATCCAAAGAGCGGGCCGCATATTTACATGCAGGTGCGACTGCCGCCTTGGCGCCGAACACCGACCGGGAAAATCTCGAGGGAATCACCCGCATGCTCGCCAACACGTTCCTGCAGGGCCGGACGGACGCACAACCCGGGGAACCGACACAAACGACCGGAAATTACCGGATCCCGCCCGGTAAGCGGTTGTTCGACATTGCAGCTTCGGGCTTGGGACTATTATTGCTGTCCCCGCTGTTGTTGATTACCGCCGCAGCCATCCGTATCGAAAGCCGGGGATCGGTCATCTACCGCTCCAAACGGGTAGGCAGCAACTACCGGGTATTCGACTTTTTCAAGTTCCGCTCAATGTACTCCGAAGCGGACCTGGCGCTCAAAGACCTGAAGGTGCTGAACCAATACCGGGAAGCGGAACTCGCGAACAGTTTCACCGCACCGCAGCGAAACCAAGGATCGGCGCACATAGAGAGTGCGATGCTGATTTCCGACGACTGCGTCATCTCCGAGAACGCTTTTATCTCGCAGGCGACAAGCGAGAAAAAGAATGCTTTCGTCAAACTGGAAAACGATCCCCGTGTAACGCACGTCGGCCGTTTCATCCGCAAATACAGCATCGACGAACTGCCCCAGCTGTTCAACATCCTGCGCGGCGACATGTCGGTGGTCGGTAACCGGCCGCTGCCGCTCTACGAGGCGGAACGCCTCACCGGCGACGAATATATCGACCGCTTTATGGGACCGGCCGGGCTTACGGGACTCTGGCAGGTCGAAAAGCGCGGCGGCGCGGGCAAGCTGTCGGCAGAGGAACGCAAGCAGCTCGACATCCAGTACGCGAAGCACTACTCGCCTTGGATGGATCTGCGGATCATTATGAAAACCTTTTTGGCCTTCGTTCAAAAAGAGGACGTATAACGTAATCTCGTTTCCCATGAAATTAACGGTTTCATTCCTGACTCTGCTGGCCTGGACCGCAGGAGCATATGCACAGGAGACTTCGAATTCCCTGCTCCCCCAACCCGCTTTGCCGGAGTCTTTATCGGTTTCCCAAGCCGGGCAGACAAAACAGAACTACAATCCGACGCCTGCGTATAACCCCGATCCGGCCGACATGGCCCACATGACCGCGGACGATTATCTGACTATGGAATTGCCGCCGCTGGGCGTACTGATCGACAACTCGCGCCAGACTGCGCAGATGCAATATTACAACACGGCGATCGACGAGGCCAAAACCGAACTGAAAACCGAGCGGCGCAACTGGCTGAAATATTTCCGGGCTACGGGCAACTACCAGTACGGCCAGATGAACTGGCTCTCGACCCTGTCGGGCAGCGACGCCGTCGATCCGCTGCCGGTTGCCCCCACCTATCAGGGCAAGGAGCAGAGCTACTGGAACGTGGGCGGAATAGTTTCCATTCCCCTGAACGACCTTTTCGACAGGCGCAACCGGGTGAAAAACAAGAAACTGGCCGTCGAAGCGGCCGAATTGAACGTAGAGCGCTGGCAGGACGAGTTGAGCCTGAAGATTATCGACGCTTATACCACCGTACTGCAAAATCTGTCGATGATCAAGACGCAGGCCGAGGCGGTCACGCTGGCCATCGCACAGTATAAAATCACCGAAGCCGATTTTATGAACGGAAAAATCGACGCCGTCACGCTGAGCCGCCAGAAAAACATCCAATCGGCCACCGTCCGGGAGTACGAGCAAACCCGCGCATCGCTGAACAACGCGCTATTGCGGCTCGAAATTATGTCACACACCAAAATCATCACTAAATAACACGAGCCCATGAACTCTCTGATCTACCTGTTCAGGTTCATCTACCGCATCCGCTGGTGGCTGCTGATCGGTCCGGTACTGGCTGCACTGTTCGTTATCTACAAGACGCAGAAAATGTCGCATACGTACCAGACCCGCACGACCATCTACACGGGCGCGGTTTCCGGTTACAGCATCGACCCGGACGACAGCGGCAAACAGGATTGGGCCTCGACCAACAGCACGATGGACAACCTGGTCAACATCATCGTGTCGCAGAGTACGCTCCGCAACGTCTCGATGCGTCTCTTCGCGCAGGCCATGATGTACGGCAGTCCGACCAAAAACACCAATTACATTTCGGCGGGCAACTACCGCGCCCTGATGCGGCATGTGCCCAAGGAGGTGGTCGCGCAGATAGACAAAAACTCGGAAGAGAATACCCTCGCCAACCTCGAAGCGTATGAAAAGGCCAGCCCCGACAATTACGTCTACGGACTGTTCCATTACACGCACCGCCACTACAGCTACCAGGCGCTGAGCAAGATCGTGGTCAAGCGGCTGGGCAACAGCGACATGATCCAGGTTTCCTACGAATCGGACGACCCGGGCATCGCCTACAATACGCTCGTCCTGCTCAACGAAGAATTCGTCAAACAATACAAGGACCTGCGTTTCGGCGAAACGAACAATGTCATCAAATATTTCGAGCAGGAGCTGGAACGCACGCGCAAAGTGCTGACCGAAGCCGAGGACTCGCTGCGAGATTACAACGTCTCAAAACGCGTCATCAATTACGACGAGCAGACCAAGCACGTAGCCGTGCTGAGCCGCGACTTCGAACTGCGTTACGAAGACACCCGCATCGAGCTGGCCAACACGCAGCGGCTGATGGAAGTGATGGACGACCGGATCGACGAGCACGTCAAGCAATTGCGCAACAACACGCTATTCGTGGACAAGCTCCGGACGATCTCGAACCTGACGGCGCGCATCACGACGCTCGAGTCGTTCCAAAACGACACGCTCGCCCAGGCCCTCGACCAGCCCCTTACCGCACGTCCGGCCGGATCGTCAACGACTTCGATCAGCAGCCTGAAACAACAACTGGCCAAAGCGCAGGGCGAACTGACGGAACTGACTCACGCTTTGGGCACCCAATACTACACCAAAGAGGGACTGTCGACCTCCACGCTCGTCGACCAATGGCTCGACGTGCTGATCCGCAACGAAAAGGCAAAGGCCGAGATGAAAGTGCTCCAGGAGTGGAAGGACCGGCTCGACGAACGGTACGTTTTTTATGCTCCGGTGGGTACGACGATCAAACGCAAGCAGCGGGAGATCAATTTCACCGAACAATCCTACCTGTCGATCCTGCACGGCCTGAACATGGCCCGGCTCAAGCAAAAGAGCCTGCAGATCACCTCGGCGACCCTGAAGGTGATCAACCCGCCCTCGTTCCCGATCGCAGCGATGCCCACCAAGCGCAAGGTGATGGTATTGGCCGCATTCTTCGGCACGATGATCTTCATCCTCGGCTACTTCATCCTGCTCGAGCTGCTCGACCGGACGCTGCGCGACCGGGTACGCACCGAACGGATTACCGGCGGACGCGTGCTGGGCGCCTTCCCCGCACCCGGAAAATTCCGGTTCCGGAGCTACACGAAAGCATGCGGACAGGTGGCCTCGCAATATCTGGGCAATGCGGTACTCAACTATTTCAAACCCGACAGGCCCAACGTCATCAACCTGCTGAGCACCGACACCGGCACCGGTAAAAGTTTCCTCGGCGAACAACTCAAGGGTTATTTCGAGGAGATCGGCCTAAACGTCCGGCTGGTCACCTATCATCAGGATTTCACCGTCGAGCGGAAAAACTACCTGCTCGCACGGAGTCACAAAGACTTCATCCCTGTTTGGGACCGGAAGCCGGACGGCGAACCTGAAACCGGCCGCGAAGACGTCATCATCATCGAGCATCCGTCGCTAAGCACCTGCACGGTTTCCAAAGCGCTCCTGCAGGAGGCGTCGGTCAACATCATCGTCGCCCGGGCCAACCAGGTGTGGAAGGATACCGACCAAATCCTCTTCGACAAGGTTCGGGAGCAGGCCGGAGAGACCCCGGTCATGCTCTACCTGAACATGGCGCGCCGCGAGGTGGTCGAAAGTTTCACCGGTATGCTGCCGCCATATACCCCGCTGCGCAAACGGCTCTTCCGGTTCTACCAGTTCGGACTCACCTCCAGCGGAAAATAACAATCCGGAAAAACCGCCGGAAAAATACGCACACTCAGCTCCGCTATTCGGATGCGCGACAAAATGACGGGAACGTCATTTTGTCGCAGTAACAACAACCGGGAAACCGCCCCGGAGCATCCCTCCGCTACGTGAAATCCGGACGGGAAAAATTCCGGCAACGGCAAGTGTGCGATCTCGAAGACCACCAAGAAAGCCAGCAGAGCAAACGCATGGAACGACACGGAATCATATCGGGCAAGGGATGGCTCCCCTACGTAGGGCTGGCGCTCGGGATCGGGGCGGTGGCCCTGGCCGTTATCCGCGTCGGCTATATGGCAGGCGCCGCGTTGGGCTGTCTGCCGATCCTGCTCTACATCATCCTGTTCGCGATCAAAAAACCGTACTGGGCCTACACCTGGCTTTTTATCGCGAACTACTTCGTTCTGGGACTGACGCGCTACATCCACGACCTGCCCGCGGGCATCGTGATGGACTGCCTGATCATGTTCAACCTGTTCACGCTGCTGATCCGTTCGTGTTACAAGCATGTCGGCTGGGAGCGGGCGCGCAACGGGCTGACCGTCGCATCGCTGGTGTGGTTAACCTACTGTTTCCTGGAACTGTTCAATCCGCAAACTGTCTCGGCGACCGCCTGGGTCGCGCTGATCCGGGGCTACGCCCTCTACTTCGTCGCGATCGCCATCCTCACGCCGATCATCTTCTACCGCTACAAAGACCTGAAACGTATCCTATTCATCTGGTCCGTGCTGACGTTGCTGGCCGTGCTCAAAAGCTGGATCCAGCGCAACATCGGTTTCGACCAGGCCGAGCAATACTGGCTTTTTGTCGAACGCGGACATACCACGCACATCATCCGGACCGGAGTGCGCTACTTCTCGTTCTTCAGCGACGCAGCGAACTTCGGCTCGTCAATGGGCCTCTCGATGGTCGTATTCGGCATCGCTTCGCTCTATTACAAAAACCGGTGGATCCGACTCTACTACATTGCCGTAGCCGCCGCGGCCTGCTACGGCATGATGATTTCGGGCACGCGCAGCGCACTGGCCGTACCGTTCGCCGGTTTCACGCTTTTCATCATCCTTTCCAAACAGATCAAAATGATCGCCGCCGGGGCCATCATGCTTGCCGGGGTATTCATCTTCCTGAATTACACGCACATCGGACACAGCAACGCGCTGATCCGCCGCGCACGCAGTGCCTTCGACCTGAACGACGCTTCTTTCCAGGTCCGGTTGAAAAACCAGGAACTGATGCGGGCCTACATGAAGGACAAGCCTTTCGGAGTGGGCATCGGGCTCGGCGGCGGCAAAGCGAAAACTTACGCACCGAACGCCTACCTGTCGCAAATCCCGACCGACTCGTGGTTCGTGATGATATGGGTCGAAACGGGTATCGTCGGGCTGATCGTACACCTGGGGGTGCTTTTCTATATTCTGGGGTACGGCTGTTACCAGGTGATGTTCCGGCTGCGGGACAAACAGTTGCGGGGACTGACCGCCGGATTGACCGCCGGCGTATTCGGCATTGTCGTCTGCTCG
>ERZ773109.950-NODE-950-length-17167-cov-5.497487_pt1 | contig 17167 bp, 29 predicted proteins | sample MGYA00580569_ERZ773109 | MGnify/ENA primary metagenome ERZ773109 (study PRJEB29015, sample SAMEA2737852) | human gut metagenome | biome: human gut; feature: human-associated habitat; material: faeces | place: China | collected 2012 ...
GTCTAAAATTGTGTCTTTAGAGGCGAACTCTGTACCGTAGTTTATAAGGCGCTTTGCCATAGCCGCCCCTACGTCCTCTTCGCTGTCGGGCATTTTGATATCGGCTGCCGTCAGCGTGACATCCTTCGCCAGCGTCTTCCCGTTCACCTTCCGCGCCAGCGGAACAAACAGCTTGCCGAGAGCCGCCTTAACATTTGACCACAGCAGCCGCTTGGCCTTGCCGCCGTCCGCGCTGTCCGCGATCATTACGCCGTCATCGTCGGCCGGTGCGGCCTTGGCGGTGATCTTGGTCGGGTCGGTCGCAGCAAGAGTCTCGTCGATCTTATCCCAGTTCTCGTTTCTGGCTTCTACGTTGTAGAAATCCTGCGGGCTGTGCTTATTCAGTCCGTAGTTTGTCGTTTTACTCGCCATCCGGCAACACTTCCTCTCTGATTGCAAAATGTGTGAGCGCAGCAAGCTGTGCGTGTGTGAAGCGGGTCAGGTCTGCGTGCTGATTGTACAGCAGCGACGTCGTGCAGACCATATTCGCAGGCACAATGTCCGCAAGCAGTTCCTCGACTGCCTGCTGTTTGCGCTTTGCGGTCAACGCAACTTTGACGGTCAGGGTATACACGCCGCCGTTCACCTCGAGCTTGTACCCATCCTCGCCGCAGAGTGTCGCGAGCTGCTGCCGCAGGCGGCGCACCGAGAACGGCAGCTGCGTGTTGATCCTGGTCAGCACCTTAAACCGGCGCTCGTCGAGCGTGTCGGTGTCCTGCGGCACAACGCCGAAGATCTTCTCGTAGCGCGAAATTGCGTACTCCCCTGCCGTGCTGAGAAACTGCGCATCGAGCACCGCATCAGCGGCATCATGCAGACGGTCAATCTCCGGCTGCTCGGTGTCGCACAGCAGCGGGAACTCGTAGGTTTTCAGCAGAATTTCCGGCAGATAGTCCTGCAATCTCTTGTGCATTACACACCTCCGATACTGCCGAGGCGCGGGATTTCGTCCGCCGCCAGCTCGACGTTTTTCGCCGTACCGTTCAAGGTTGTGCCGTCCACGTCAACCACGCAGTCTACGCTGAGCAGATGGGTTTCGACCTGTGAAATGCGCACAACGGTGGTTTCCGTGTCCGCCCACGCCTTTGCAAGCTCGGAAAAGTAGGCTTTGACCGCGCTCTCCACCTGCGACTGTGCGCTCGACCACGCCCAGCCGGTCGCAAAGGTGATATTGGTTGCGATAGCAATGTCGGCGTACTTCGCGCCGGCGACAGTCACGGTGTGCCCGATCGGCGCAAGACCTAAGCCTTCACCATGGTTCTGTTCGGGGTCGATGGCAGTCTGTACCTTGCTGATAAGCTCGGTGCTCGGTGCGGTGAAGTCGGACGCGATAATAGTCAGCTTGACCGTACCGCCGCCGTTCCACACCGGATAGACCTTAACGCCGCCAACACCAGTAATCGCGTTGGTTTTGTCCTTGTAGTCGGCAACATTGCCGCCGAATGCTTCACCGTCGATACTGGCGTAATACTTCTCACGCAGGGTGTCGGTCGTGTCGCCGTCCTCAGCAGGAATGAGCACCGCCGCAATCTGGGCGGTTTCCAGACCGTTCACATTCTGAATCGGCAGCAGCAGACCAGAATATTTGTTGCCGACCGTGCCGAGCGTTTCGGCCTCCAGCTTGTAGTGACCGGCCGAAATCTTTTCTGTGATGGTGTAATTCACCTCGTCGCAGTTGAACCGCAGGCCCGCGGTCAGCTCCACCGAGGACGGGGTGAATACACCCTCGATAACAGCAGCCGTTTCGCCCTGAATGGTTACGCCGCGCTCTTTGCAGCGCAGCATGAGGTATTGCAGGGACGCAGTATCAACAAAGGTTTCGCCCATAACAACATCAAGTTCCATGTACGCCTTTGCAAGTTCTGCGGCCGCCGGTGCAAGCGCGTCGTAGATGATACTGCCCTCTCGCTTGTCCACCGTATCCGGCACGGATTCCAGCATACGGTTCATAATGTAGTCAAACGTCATTTCGTCCGAGTATCGTCCGATCATGCCGCTTCACCTCCAAACTCAAATTCGCTTTCCACGTCGCCCTCGGTCGTGGTTACGGTAAATTTCACAAGCAGGCTGCGCTTACCCTTGGTGAACGAGAACTGCTCAACCGAGAGCACACGATCATCTGCCATGAGCGCATCTTCAATCGCCTTGGCAACCTTGGCCTGCAGATACGGCGTCATGGTCTGACCGAGCAGGGCGTTCAGCTCAATGCCGTAATTCCAGCTGTAAATCGCGTACTGAAACCGCTCGGTCTGGAGAATCAGGAAGATGGCCTGCTTCATGGCTTCCAGTCCGTCCAGCTTGCCGCCGGAACACGGGTAGCCGTCAAACCGCAGCGCATAGGTGCGCGTAGGCTGTGTTTCAATCTCGAAGTCCTGCACGAGATCGTCATTATACTCTGTCGGCAGCATTACAGCGCCCCTTTCTTGTCGAATATCAGGTACTTTTGCCCGCCCTCATTGCGGAACAGGATGAGCACATCGCCCACCTTGAACGAGGATGCGCTCACGCCGTTTTTCACGATGAAAAACTCCTTGGTGAGTACAAGTTTCTGGTCGATCTGCACACGAAACGGCGAGAGTGCAATCACCTTGCCGAAGCAAATCGTCATCGGCAAAGCGGCTTGACGCTCATTCGCCGAAATCTGCTTTAACGTGTTGATAAAACGCTGCAAATCAGGCACTAAACTCACCTCGGATTCCGCTCAAATACAGGTCCATCGTGTACAGGCCATTGCTGAACGTGTGCTTAGCCTTCTCCACGCACATATAGTTCTTGATATTGATGTCACCCAGGCCCATGCCGACGCAGACCGAAGTACCGGCACGCGCTCGAACATCCCCGAACACCTTCTGCATGGTCAGTTCGCGGTGAATAACGTTGTAGTATTTCATCAGCGCCTTGGCCTTGGTCTGCAAATCAGCGGTGTTGAGGGCGTTGTCCAGCTTTTCATAATACTGGAGCGTGCCCCATTTGCTCTGGCTGGCGGTATTGTTCATGACGTAGACTTCTCGCACGCCGGTTTCGTCATTGTCCCACGCCAGCTTGATGCGGTTGTACACGTCACTGTCGATGGATGAGGTGTAACTGTAACCCTGCGCCGTGTCCTCGTCGATGTAGAGCGGTAGGAGCAGGCTCTCGTAGGGTTTGAGGCACAACTTGCCGAAATCGTCGTAGAGCACATACACCTTACCGGTGTTGATGATGGTCAGGTCACTGGCATTGCCGAGCATATCAAAGAGCGTCCCCTCCTCGATACGCTGCGGAATCTTGTACTTGGTGTCTGCCACCGTGCCGACTTTCAAACCGTAGTCGGCAGCCAGCATTTTGAGAACATCGGCGTAAGTCTTATTGACATACGAAATCGTGTCTTTGTTTTTGAAGTACCGCAGCTGATCGTAACAGGTTACCTTAATCAGCCTGTTATCACTGCGGCTTTTCTTGAACACATACCCATAGAACACATTCGCGCCATTGAACCGGAACGACACCGGATTGCCCTCGTGGAAGTTGAGCGTATCATCCTTGACCACCGTAAACGTCAGCGAGGATGCCGCGCCGCTGCGGGTGGTTTCCCACACGATGTCGCCCTCCAGCATCGGCTGCTGAAGCTGACCATTCCTGTTCTGGATAATCAGTTCTGCGCCCGGCATCTGGCAGGACGGCACATCCCGCAGGATCTCCTTGCGCGTGCCCGCCGCACCGGTGACTGATTTGACGGTAACGGTCGTGATGTCCTTCTTCTTCTCTTTCTCGGTGCTCGTGCCCGAAGACGTCGAGCCGGACGAGCCGCCCGAGCCGCCGATGACGGCTTTGCCGTACTTCTTGCCCCAGCGGTTGCATTCAGCGTTCGAGGACATCAAGAGGTCGAAGTGGTACACGCCGTTTTCGATTTGAATCATGCCGCCGCGGTCGTTGACGGTATACGTCACGCCGTCAAGCGCTGTACCTGTACCCTGCACTGTAACCTTGGTACCAAACGGTACGCTTGGCGGTGCAGCGCAGGTATGCTTGCTTGGGTCTAACCTGTTGCCGAGTGCATCAAGAAAACCGCCCTCCATTGCGTTATTCGCAGGATAATAGGCGGTAAAGAGTGCTTTTACCGTATTCGTTGCCGTACCGCCCGACTTCGCACCCGAATATTTCGCCAGTGTGTCACCCGAAGAAACGTAGTTCAGCGGATTAACGGACGAGCCGTTAAGGTGCATACCGAAATGCAGGTGACAGCCGGTCGAACTGCCGGTCGTACCAACAGCGGCAATTTTCTGCCCGGCGGTAACCTTTGCACCCTTCTTGACATAGAGCGCCGAGGCGTGCCCGTAAAAGCTCATCAGACCGCCGCCGTGGTCTATGCTGATATAGTTACCATAACCTCCGTTCCAACCGGACTTCGTGACCGTGCCGGGGCCGAACGCGAGGATTGGTGCGCCGCTTGCCGCTGCCAGGTCAACGCCGTCGTGGAACTCCTTGCCGTGGAACGGACAGGTACGGTTGCCGTAGCCGCTCGAAATGCGCGAGTAGGATGGACACGGCCAAACATATTTACCCATATTCTCCCCTCCTTAACCCGGCAGCTTGAGCACGGTGCCTGGGTAGATCCACCAACCGTTGCTGCTGCTTGATCTACCGTATTTCTTCGCCGCGGCCTCAATGGCAGCCTTGTTCAGATTATAGATAGACTGCCATTTAGTACCGTTTCCCAGCTTCACCCGGGCAATGTCCCACAGCGTATCACCGGACTTGACTGTGTACGTCTTGCCCGCCGGTGCAGTCGTGGTATCGCGCTTTTGTGTGACTGTCGCTTTTTTAGTGCCGGAGCTGCTGCTCTCGCTCTTCTTGAACTCGATAGACTTGGTATGGTACGGCGCGTATTGCAGCAATTCAATCTTTGCCATCACGTCAACGCCGTAGCTGCCAGCATCCTCAGCAAGCTCATAGCTTTCAAGGGATACTGTCATCGGCTGTGCGCTCATCAGTTCCTCGCCGCTGTCATCTGTACGGATAACCGAGAACTCGAACGGCTTGCAGGCGGTCTTGAGCGCTTCCAGCTTGCTCATGTAATACTGAGCAGGCTGATAACCGCTCGGGTAGCATGCAAACGGATATTCCCTGTTCGGCAGCAGCGCCGAAAAGCTGATCTTGGACAGCCCCGGCGTTTTCAGGACGTTCACCTGACCCTCGTTGATGAGGTTGATGGTCTTGTTCTGGTTGCTGATCTTGATGGTCAGTGCCGACGGCGTGACCGGAAGGCGCACACCATCCATATAAAATTCATACATCAGATGTGCACTCCTTCTGCACTGGTGACAAGCGCCTCGGTGAGCTTGGCTTCCAGCAGATTGACTACGCCGTCCAGATCCATCTCGTTCGAGATGTTGTTGTGGTTGACCATTTCCACCTTGATCTCGGCGGTGGTGTATCGGTTGATTTCCTGTCGTTCCGCGATGTTGCGGAGCATTTTTAGGTCCTCATTCGACAGCTGCAATGCGTCCGCGGTGTCCGCCGTGTTGGCAGCGATCGCTGCGACATTGTTGTTCAGCGCGTCAAACTCGGGCGTTGCAGAGGCGTTCGCGGCGCTGAATTTCTCATCAATGCTCTGACCGAGATTGTATCCGAAATTCCATGCATCCTTGTACGCGAAACGCTTTTCGATGGTCGGTGCGTTGCGCGAAATCGTAATCGCGTTCTCGTTCTTACCCCAGGAAAGCGCTGTGTTCTGAAGTTCATTCAACTTGTCCGTCCAGTTCGTTCCGAAAACCGCGTCAATTATTTTCGTAGCGATCTTGCCGAACGAAAGCAGCCGCGAAATCATCTGTCCGAGCAGGTTTTTAACCGCATCTCCGAGACTGTCAAAGCCGCCATTCACCGCATTGAGTACCCACTCGATCACGCTGATAAACGGCTCGACAAAAAGCGTCCACACAGCTTGAATGGCTGCATTGATAACACCGATGATCGTATTCAGCACGATTGCGCCTGCCGTGGCAAGCACACCCAGAACAACACCTGTTGCGCTGATGGTCGTACCCTTGACCTTGTTAATGGCGGCGACAACTAAGTAAATCACGGTGATGACCGCAATGATACCGCCGACAATCCACGTAATAGGACATGCCAGCAGCGCAGTATTAAGACCATACTGCGCCACGGTCGCTTTGAACGTCAGCGACGCTGCTCTTGCCTCTGCGGCCGCATGCAGCTGAGACGCGACAGCAGAGATACCCTTCGCCGCCGCATTGGTCAGCACAGCCGCGGTATACAAACCAACAGCCGTAGTGATCGCGCCGATGATCGGCGCAATAAACGCCGTATTCTCAGACAGCCACGAGATCACATCATTGAGTGCCGCGACGCCTGCCGTCAGCGTCGGCAGCAGGTTCGCCGCCATGTTGCCGACAAACTCCGTCCAGTTCTCACTGAGCAGTCGCGTCTGGTTCGCCCAGCTGTCGGACGTTCGGGCAAAGTCGCCCTGTGCGTCCGAGGTAACACTCATCAGATAGTTATAGCGCAGCATAGTCTGCTCCGCCTGCGACATTTTATCGTACGCGGTCGTAATACCCTGCGACAGCGCATAGGCCTCCAGATTGGCAACCGACATATTGATGCCGAGCTGTTTGAGCGGTTCCGTTTCGCCCGAAATACCGGAGCGAATCTTCTCGAACGCCGCGTTGGTGTCGAGGTTGTAGAACGATGCCATATCGCCGGCTAAACCGGTCAGCTTTTCCGACATATCCACAACACTGTCACCCGCAACACCGGTAGATTTCAGCATTGCGCCGAGTGTGCCGTTATAGCGCTTTGCGGCAACCTCGTTCAGACCGTATGCTTCAAGTGCTTTCTGCGACCAGTCGTTAATGGAAGCAGCCGATTTACCGAACGACACATCCACGACGTTCTGCACTTCAGCAAGGTCGGAGGCGTAATCAATGCCGTTCTTAACGGTGTTCATCGCACCTTGCAAGCTAAGATAACCTGCAACCATACCGACAATCTTGCCTGCCATGCCGTCCAGAGCTGCTGATCCACTCTCCACATTGCGGTTGAATTCCTGCTGCTCGTTTCCGAGTTCGTCAAGCGCGGTTGTCGCCTCGTGCAGCTGTGCGCGGATGGCGGCAACGTCACCCATGTCCAGGCCACCCGCTGTGGCACTGTCCAAACCCTCCCAGCTGGAGAGCATCATATTGACCGCATTTGTAATGTTCCGCAGCGGTGCGGTCATCTGGTCATTCAGTTTTACAGCTGTTGTAATACCCGCCACGAAATCACCTCTTATTCTTGATCTTTGCCATCTCTGCCTTTTCCTGCTTTACCTTTTCCAGTGCCGCAGCGATGATGAACGCCTTGTCTTTCTGGTCCAGCGCAAGAAAATCAGACGGCAATATGTGTAACTGATGCAGAGCATACAACGCATAGCACGTTTCCGTATCCTCTGCCTCGATCAGTTTTTTACCGCTTCAACGTCCTCTGCGAGAGTGGTAAAGCCGGAAATCTGCTGCACCTTGAGCGCAAGCTCGGTATACTCGCCTGCGTCGTCGAGCATTTCCCTCAGCAGCTCCTCGGCGCTCATCACACCGTAACTGTCCTGCAGTTCTGCGTCGTTCAGATTAGGCGTAACGACAGCCGCCGCCATCAGCTTTGCCTGGTACTCCGAGGTATCGACGCGCTGACGGTACATACCCGGCTTGCCCGGCACCTGCACCTCGGTGGTGCACTGCTCGCGGATCGCCTCATTCTCACGGGTGGTGACCGGGCGCAGCTCCCACAGCAGCGGTACACCGTTTCCGTCGGTCAGGGACTTTGTAGCGGCGTAAAGCTCGTTCGGGCGCTGCTTCTTGTTGCTTTTCATAAAAGCGCTGAAATTCGACATATCGGTTCCTTTCTCCATAAAAATACCCCTATCCGGTTAGACAGGGGTATATCGGGTTTTACATATAAGACGGGTTGGTGTACTTCTCCGGACGGCTGAAATCCTGTGCGTAGCCCTCGATGGTCTGTTCAACAAAATCGCCGTCAGCATCAAACATACTCAGCAGCACATCGCCGTCGATCACGCAGTCAGTGTAAATCTTGGTCGAGCGGCCGATGGACGTTGCCGGGTCTTCGTTTGTGGTCTGAATGTCGAACGTCGGCAGCAGACCAGTGTTCTTATAGCGCTCCATCAGCTCGTCGAAGATCTCCGTCACCTTGTAGACAACCATGGAGAACTTAATGCTCGCGCCAACTGCCTTCACGCCCTTTACAGTGCGTCCCAGAGCCAGTACTTCCTTGGTCTCCACGTTCATCTTGCCCTCAAAGCTCTTTGCCATCAGGCAGGCGTAACGGTTGCCGTCAATGGTGACGTAGGCCGTCGCCAGCTTGGCGGACGGCGCATCATTTGCAGGCATATAAGCCATACCTTGTTCCCTCCTTTACGATACAGTGACGGTCATGTACAGCTTGGCCATCGCACATACGATGGTAACGGCATCCTGCACAGCAACGCTGTTCTTGGCGTCGCCCTGCTCGACCTGCACATCGTCTGCCGAGAAATTCTCGATGGCGCGCAGGTCCTCAAGCTGCTGGTGGTGCTTTACGATGTCGTTCCACAGAGATACGCGACCGCTTGCATCATTCGGCACCTTGCCCAGATAGCGCGTATTGAACAGCACTGCAATGTCGTTTGCGATCTGATCCATAACGCGGATACACTGGTTGTCACCGAAGATTTCCTTGCTCTTGCCCTCGGTGTCGGACACAAAACTGTTGATGTCCGAGAGCACGCGAGTTTCGCCGGATACGTTGTGCATCGCAAATACGCCGGATCTAATGAAGGTTTCCAGCTCGCTCTGCTTGTAGTCGGTGTCCACGGTGTAAGCACCGTCATACTTGACATTCAGCAGGCTCTTGTTGATCGCGCACGCTGCCTCGGCGCCGGTTACCCAGTACACGAGAGAGGCTTCGTTTGCGCCCTCGTCGGATACACGATTCTTGACATTGATAACACCCTCATAATCGGCTGCCTTGCCGTACAGCACGCACTGGAACTTCACACCGACGTCCTCACGCATACGCTTTACAAACGCTGCATACAAGGACTTGGTGGTTTCGTCGGTCGTGACAACGCCCATCGTGTTGTAGGTGTACGGCTCAATCTTGTCCAGATATTTCTGGTGGGCCGTACCGTCAACAGTACCGTTCGTGCCGCCAGAAAGCGCCGTACCTGCCGTTTCGGCAAGCGATGCAGAATCCTTCCAGATAACGTAGTCATTGTCTACGAGGTCTGCCGCCTTTGCAACGCCGGTCTGTGTGTCAACAAGGGTCGTGCCGAGATACAGGCTGACGTCAAACTTCTCCGGTGCGTCTACATTCGCGCCGATCACGACCTTGAGGTCGTTGCCGCGTACACCGCAGCACTTCGCCGTAGCGTAGGTGTTCGCCGCCTTTGCGCCTGCGCTGGTCAGCTTGTAGGCGTACAGCGTGCGCACCTTGTCCATCACCTCACGCAAACCCTTCAGCTTGTCGTGGGTGAACGGATAGCCGAAAATGGCAAGGCTGTTCTTCTGAAAGTCCGCAGGGGTTACTTCAAATACAGCATTGTCAGTACCCCAGTCCAGTTCAAGCGGCATAGTTGCAATGCCGCGGTCACTGAGGTTGGCGCTTGCCTTGCTCGCCGACACGAAATTGATGTAGCTGCCAGGCAGCACCTTGTTCTGCGTGGTAAAAATACCGCCGCCAAGTGCCATATCAGGTCACCTTTCCTTTCAAATAGCTGTCGAGCCGCTTTTCCGCTTCGCTCACCGTTACGGTTTCGTCCGGTCCGATAAGCGCCATGGTCAAATCGCGGCAGTGCCGGAACCGTTCGGCTCGCAGCAGTGCGTCGCGCGAAAAGCACGGCTCGGTTTTCTGTTTCTTTGCTGTCATAGTTTACTCCTTTGCGTCCGTCTGTGCGGTCAGGGTTTCCATCTCAGGCGGCTCGTACTCACGCAGCACAAAGCCGTCATACCCTGCCGTCACGGTAAGCATGCCGTCGTGCGGCGTGCCGGAAAGACCCGTGCCGTGCAGCAGGCAGCCGTCCGCCTCGATGGTGTCGAGTGCCTCCAGCAGACGTTCGAGCGCGTCCGCAATCTCCGCGCAGTCGCCCTCGGCTTTCGGAAAATACTGCACGGAAATCTGCGTTTCGCGTTTGTACCGCCGTCCTAAATCGACGTTCTTCGCACCGTTCAGGCACCGAATGAGAAAGCATGGCTCGCGCAGTCCCTGCGTTACCTTGTCGGTGTAAATCTCGTACCCATCCCCGAAAGCATTGTAAACAGCGGTTGAAACCGCGCTTGTGATTGCTCCAATGGTCAACTGAAACACCTCCGCAGATAGTCCGCCAGCTTGCGTTCGAGAATACGCGGCGCCATGTCCTGCACCTCTTTTGCGCTGAGTGTCAGCATGAACTTACCCTCCACCCAGTTCTTGTGGTTTGAAGTACGGTGTCCGTACTCCACATAGGAGGCGTACTCAACTGGATTGATGATGTCGATGACAAAGTCGCTGCCGACACGCTGCACAGACAGGCTTTCTGCGTAGGCCTTGGCGTTCGCATTCTGCCCGGCTGTCCAGCCGCGGCGCAGTGTGCCGCCGGTCTTGCCGGATGCAGGTTTTACCCAAACGGTGTACTTCTCACCTTTCTTGTGCTTTTTGCCGTCACGTTTGGCAATGCGTGTCTTTTGCGTGCGATAATCGCCAACTGGCGTGCGTTTGATCGCTTTGGCAAGCAATCTGGCGGCAAGCTCTTTCGCACAGGCGTTAAAGAACTCGTCCGTCTGGTCGATCTTCGCAAGTTGCTCCTGCAGGCGGCGCAGACCATCGTAATTCATGCTCACGCTTGATCGTGCCATTACGCCCACCCCCGAAATGCTTCGAGTACATACTCGGCGTGGGTGTCGTACAGAGCCGCCATACCGGAACGGGCGTAGTCGCCGGTCACGCCGTTCTGCGTAACCGTAAGGCGCGAGCCCTCGGGTATATTTACCTCAGGCGCACAGAACAGCTTGACGCTCTGTGTAAGGGTTGCAGTATCACCATCACCCGCCGCAGGCGAGGTCGTGAACGACAGCCGGCAGGGCTGCCCTGTGACCGTCTGTGCCTCAGCGAAGCCGGTGCTGTGGTCCTCACGCACGACTTTCTTGCGCTCAGTGACGGTGAACGTGCCGATGTAGCCGCGCTCCAGTGTCTTACGGACACTTACCACCGCAGTTTTCGGAAGCATAACAGATCCTCCTCTCCCGCGGTCAGCAGACTGCTGATCAGCACAGACAGACGTGCGCTGTCCGAGGCATCGGCGGCAAAGGTGACGCTCGTGTCACCCTCGCTCACCGACTGGACAGCGTTTGTCAGGTCAAGGCTTTCTAGATCCAGCTTGCCGGACGCATACGCCGCACTGAGATACCCGCCACAGGTACGGTCTACCCATACTTCAGTAAGCTCTGCCGGAATTTCCGTGCGATTAATCTGGTTCTTGATGTGGTTCTCCACCTTTTCGATGCAGAACTGCACCGCCCATTCATCAGGAGCAGTGCAGCCGAACGACGCAAGCCGCTGCAATACGCGGTCCAGAATACCGTCCATGGCGTTAACCCTTGGAAACGATCTTTGCCAGGGCGATGGACTTGTGCGGGATTGCCTTCTTGCCATCGTTGATGATCGACCAGTTTGCACCGGCAGACAGGTCGTCGTTGGTAGCCGATGCCGTGATGGACGACGGCTTTTCAAACGAGATACCCTGCACGCCGCAGATAAAGCCGTCGCGGACGTAGAGCGTATCCTGACCGCCGTTGGTCTTCGGATCGCGGCTCATCTCATACGGCACAGCGTCGCCGATGTCGTCCAGAATGATAGAGCCTTCACCGAGAACGTAGGTGGTATACTTAGTGTACGCCGGAATGTTCTTAGACTGGTCCTCTGCAACGTCCTCGGTCGGCATACCGTCGTCTACGAGCACCAGACGGCCGTTCCAAGTGCCGAGCGACAGATCGCGCTGGATACCGTCCTCGTCGGTGTAGGTCATGTACTTGAGCAGACGCAGGTTCTCGAGGTTCGTCGCCACTGCGCTGTGCATGATAACCAGCTTGAAAACGCTCTTGTTGTCGCCGCACGCCTGCTGCATGGCTGCGTTCAGCGTGGCCGCACCGACCATAGCCTCGTCGCCGGTCTTGCCGGTGATGTCGTACACATGGCTGTCGAGGAACGCCTTAGCGGCACTCTTCTGGATTGCCGAGCCGGTCGAGGTGCTCATAGCGAACACGCCGGACAGGATCGCCAGCAGCATAGCCTGCTTGACCTCCATCTTGTAGTCCGCGATCTGTGCGGCCACGTTGTCCATGAAGTTCACGCCTGCAGTGATGTTGGTCGAGAAGTTGCGCTCGGTCCATGCGTCCATACGGCGGGCAACAACAAAGCCCTGCTCGTAAGTGGTGGTTGCGGTGCTGTTGATGTTGGTCGCACCGTCGTTGTTCTGGCTGGTGTCGCCGGAGATACGGCCGAAGTACGGCACTCGTGCGTACAGTGCACCAGTCTGGTTCGAGAGGGCACCGCGTGCCTGCTCGTTCGCACCGACTGCGCCGGACTTCGCCAGCTCGGTCTTGGTAGTGTTCGGAATTCGGTTTACATACGCGCCGAACGCCTGCGGGTTGAAAGATTTGCTGTCAAACTTGGTTTCAGCCATTTCGATTTCACTTTCCTTTCATCAGTTAATTTTTTCGTCGGGGTGCTCCGCCATGTAAGCGACAAGCTCCGAATAGGTCATCTTGGAGGTGTCTACCTGATGGTCGCCGTCCTCGTTGCCGCTCTCGCCCGCCTTGGCACCCTTGAGCTTGGGCGTAGAAGAACCGAACAGGAACTTGCTGTCCTCGGCGGTCCGGAGTGCCTTGATCTGGTCCGCCAGACCCTTAACCGTGCCGTCCTCGGCGAGTTCCGCCTTGTCGAGGTTCAGCAGGGCCTTGGCCGCCTTGACGTTCAGCGCACCAGAGCCAAGCAGCGCAGCGTTTACCGCGTTGTCCACTTTGAGGGTGTGGATCTCGGTGTCGTGCTTTTTCTGGCTCTCCTTGGCTGCGTCCTCGAGCGACTTGATCTTGTCGCGCAGCTCGGCGGCGTCGCCGGTTTCCTTCTGAAGCGCACCGAGTTCCTTCAGCACATCGGCATGCTCCTTACGGGCATTGTCGCGCTCTGCAATCACTTCATCAAGGCGTGCCTTGGGAATCATACCCTCGGTATCACCCTTGGCGAGATTCAGCACAGCAGCCGCCAGTGCGTCAGTCATACCGTCCAGTTTCATCAGTTCTTCTTTTTTCATGGTCTTTTCTTCCTTTCACATTTGTTGCCCGGTTCAGTCCGGTGTTTGCGGTCTTTCGGTTTGCGGCGGAAATGCCAAAGCGCCGAAGTGGTGCCGGCAGGGAATTTTGAAATCCCGACCTTAGTGTTAAAAGCGCCCTGCTCTGCCTCTGAGCTATGCCGGCAAAAGAAAAACGCCTCACCGATCGGTAAAGCGTTTGAGTATGCAGTTTTGGGTAAAAGAAAACCACCGCAGATTGCTCTTTGGTGGTTTAATCTTCTTCAAATTGGATAAAACGTGCGCGATGCAGCTCTTTTCGATATTGACGGTACAGCTCCATTTCATGTTCTGTCAGTGTAATACCATCTCTGACAAAAACATCGTTGTTCCTGAATTTGAGCTTGCCATCAATCTCTTTAGGCGGAATAACCAGCATTCAATCACTTCCACTTCTTCTGCACGAGGCGTTTGATGGTATCACACAGAGCGTTGTGCTTAGTTGACGATACCGCCTCTGCAACAGCTTCCGACACATTTTCTGTTGCATATGTAAGTTTCATTCCCGCTGAACTTCATGATACCAGTATAGCACGGAACAATATGACATACCATGACATCCTATGCCATGTTTGCGATAAGCGGCTCAGCAGCACGCAGCGCCTGACCGTGCAGGCGCATAACCTGCCGCCACGAATAATTCAAATCAACCGCGATTTTCTCCCACTTCTCAAAGTTTAAGTACCGCTTTGTGAGAAGTGTCCGCAGGGTCGTATCCGGCACCTCGGCAATCACCGCCGCAATCTCCTGCTTGATGCCCACCAGCTTGTCGATCTGGGCGTCCACCTGCGCGGCAAAGTCGGCGTAGCGGCTCAGGCCGCCGTCTGAGGCACCGCCGCCGCCCGGTGCACCGCTCACCGATGCCACGCCGGACACGCAGCGGTCATATGCCCGGCGCTTGGCACTCTCCAAAGCCGTAATCTCGCGGTCGAGTGCCCACCCGCGGTTCAGCCAATCTTTTGTTGTCATGTAGTCCTCTCCCCATCCGTAATGCCGTAGCGCCACGCAAAGTAGCGCCGAACCTTGTCGCTGTATTTAGTCATGCGACGTCACCGTAACCGGAATGATCATCTCCGGCAGGAAATTCACCTCGTAGTGGAACTTGTCCACGTAAGCGCCGCTGACGTCCTCCACAACGTAGATCGTCCAGTCGTTGAGGTACACAAGGTGTTTCTTGTAAACGCCCTGCCCGGTCTCGACAGTCACCTCCAGCTCGTTCTCGCTGTTGTTCGAGATGGCGAAGTTGCCGATCAGCTCAAACACCGGCTTGTCCGTACGCGCGTTGATGACTTCCAGACGACGCGTGACGTTGAAATTGTCCGCCTCCTTCGAGATGTTGTACGCAACGCGCTCGCTCTCCCTGCAGGCCGACAGACTACACATCATAGCACCACAGAGCAGTGTCGCCATGATTTTCTTTTTCATTTTTGTTCCTCCATGTATTTTCTCATAATTTGAACCGCTATGCGGCAGGCCTCGTCACACGCGGCGACCATCTTTTCGCGGCCGTGCAGACCGCCATAGTATTCGATCGTTGCCAGCTCCTCGGCTGTCGTTTCCGGGTCGAGGATGCGGATTGCTTGGTTAATCGTCATGGGGGTCCTCCTCTCGGATTGCCCTCATCAATTCCTCATGCAGCTCGCTGAATTTCCCGTCCCAGAAGTTTATCCGGTGCAGCACGAGGAAGAACAGGAGCAGCCACAGGATACAGTCAAGATTGACCAGCAGATCAGTGATTGTCATGACCCGTCTCCTCTCGCAGATGATACATCAGGAAGTCAGCCTCCGGCACATCGCAGAACTCGTCCTTGTTACGGCCGACCACAAGGATCGTACCGACGAAGTCCACGCCGCACACGCGGCAGTTATCCGGCAGGCAGAGAATGCGTCCTTCCTCGTTGCAGATGATGACCGCATCGCTTGCGATCGTTACGGTTTCGATGTAGCCGCCGACCTCGGCCTGCAAGGCTTTCAGCGTGTTGTCTACCTCAATGATCTCCGGCTGTGCACCAGGCTTTTTACGGATTGCTTTCATGTTCATTCTCCTTTTCTCGTTTCGGCAGCTGCTGATCGTGAATCATGCGCGTTACGCGGCGGCCGAGGACAGACGGCAGGCAAATGTTATCACCAAAGGCACCGGCGTACCACAGCGGGCAGGCCGTGGCGCAGGTGCTGCTGCGGGTCTTGTAGCACACACCCTCGTCTGTTTCCAGATCTTCCAGCAGCCATTTCAGCATTTCCAGCTGCTTGTCAGTCATTCCTGCACCTCCGGCAGCTGCGGCAGGGGCCGCCAGAACAACACATCGGTTCCGGCTTTCAGGCCACCGACAAAATACGGCCGATCATCCCACGCCCGCAGTGTTTCCACACAGGCGCGCCCCCATTTGTTGTACGTCAGCACCGGCACACCGCGCTCCGGCAGGCGCTCCTTGATGTTGACCCAGCCGTTCTGCTCGATCAACTGGTTCACTGCCTCGCGGATCAAGGCGCAGCCATGCACGCCGCAGTTGTGCTCATGCCCACAGCCAAGGCAGGCCAGAGAGCCGGTCTGCACTTTCAGCCGTCCGAGGGCTTCGATAAGTTCATCAGTTTTCATACCCGGCCTCCCAGTTTCTTCAGCCGTACCATCGGGCACTGCTCGCATTTGTCTACCAACGCCTCATAGTCCATCTCAAACGGAAACTTGCAATATTCATCACAGAACTCGCTTGCAAGTTTGTTCACCGCCTGCTCCCAGCAGCCTGTATGGAATACCGGACCAGAGCGCACGCCCTGTCCGCAAAACTTACACTTTGCCATTGTTCTCCTCCTCAAAACATCGTTTCAACTTCCCCGACGATCTTCTTCACCTCGGGGTTCTCGCTCTGCCGCAGCAGCTTCATTGCCGTACCGGCACGCAGCCACTCGGCCTCCTGCGCGAGGTTACGCTCGTAATCTTTTTTCAGCTCCTGCTTATACGCCACGCCCTCCTCACGGGTCAGGCCGCCGTGAAAGTGCAGCTCATACAGCAGCCGCAGCGCCAGCCAGATCATGCGCTCGGCGGGTGTCAGACCGTCCGGCTCGGGTTTGCGGTCATACGCCCGCTGGTTCATCTCCTCAAAGACCATATCAACCCTCCACCGGCTCGATGTGAATCCAGATGCCGGGTGTATCTGCCCAGAATTTCTCCGTGATCTCCGAGCACACCAGCGCATCGTCCGTCCAGAAGTGCTCGGCGGTCATGCAGTCGCGGAGCAGCTTCTGCAGGTTGTCCGTATCCGGCTTTGTCGTGCGGTAGCTGCCGTCCGGGTGTTTTCCTCGCGGGAACAGCCACTTCACTACGAGCCGCACGCCGCCCGTGTACGGCTTGTCCGGTCGGTGCTGACCGAGATAGGCGCACAGCTTAGCGCGTGCGGCGGCGAGCGCCTGCGGCTCGTAGAACTGCGGCTTGCCATGCACCACGCGCACCTGCTTCTCCTGCGCCGTACACGTCGGCGGGCGCATCGCCATGAAAAACTGCGTTACCATTTTCTTCTTCTCTCCTCTCGCGCGACGGGTCCAGTCGTGTGTGCGCTCTCCAACCATCTGTGAGGGGCGCCTTCCAAGCCCCCTCACATGGTGAGTGCGTTCACACACTGACCCACCTGGTTGTGTCACTTGTGACATTGTCAAAAATATATACGTAGTATATATATGGTCGTGTCGTCACTCTCGACATGACCTTAATTTCAGGTCGTGTCGCAGGTTATGTCGCTAACGACATGACCTAAACCGTAAGGTCGTGTCACAGGTTGTGTC
>ERZ773109.964-NODE-964-length-16964-cov-4.682359_pt1 | contig 16964 bp, 30 predicted proteins | sample MGYA00580569_ERZ773109 | MGnify/ENA primary metagenome ERZ773109 (study PRJEB29015, sample SAMEA2737852) | human gut metagenome | biome: human gut; feature: human-associated habitat; material: faeces | place: China | collected 2012 ...
TGAAAAGTCCCCGCTTAATGCCCTGCATCAACGCTGCGCCGATGCCTCCCCCCAACGCCTGCTCCCAACCGAAAGCGTTCGCGACGATCAACTCAACGACTCCGGCAAAATGCCCGATATTGAACAGCACGACTCCCAGAGCCAATACGATATACCCCAAAGCCATCACCGGAACGATAATACCGCTCACGCGCGCGATCTGGCGGATTCCGCCAAAAGTGACCCACAGGGTGAGCAGCGTCAACACGATGCCCGTCATCGCGGGATCGAAACCGAAAGCTCCTTCCCAGGCCGCACAAATGGTGTTGCTCTGCACCGAATTGAATGCGAAACCGAACGTCACCGAGATCAGCACGGCGAAACAGAGTCCCATCCAGCGCAGGCCCAGGCCTTGTTGCATATAGTAGGCAGGGCCGCCGATATAGGAGTCGCGCCCGCGGCGCTTGTACAACTGGGCCAGCGTCGATTCGACGAACGCGCTCGAGGCTCCCAGCAGCGCGATCACCCACATCCAGAAAACAGCGCCGGGCCCCCCGACTACAATGGCCGTCGCCACCCCGGCAAGGTTGCCAGTACCGACCCGGCTGGCCAGCGATACGGCGAACGCCTGGAACGATGAAATATGTTTTTCCCCCTGATGCGAACCCGATGCCGGCATACTGGCCGACTCGCCGAGCACACGCACCATTTCGCGAATCATGCGAAACTGCACGAAACGGGTGCGCAGCGTGAACCACACGGCACAACCCAGCAGCAAAGCGATCAACAGGTAAGACCAGAGGATGCGGTTCGTCGCATCGATCCATCCGTACGTTTCCATCTGTTTCGGGTACTACGAACGAATTATTCCACCCCCCACTGTTTGTTCGGCGTACTACCCAGCACAAAATGCAGCTTACCGCCACGAATAATATCTTCGTGATCAATGTAACAACGATTGTAAGGTTTGCCATTCAGCATAGCCGACTGAATATAACAGGCGTCCCGACCGTTACCCTCAACGGTGATGATGAACTTGTCCGCGTCGGCATACCTGCGGTCAAGCGTAATTTCCACACGATCGAACACGGGTGCCGTCAATTCATAACGCGTCTGACCCGGACAAAGCGGATGGAAACCAGAGGCTGCCAGAATGTACCACGCCGACATCTGTCCCACATCCTCGTTACCGCACAACCCTGCAAAATCGTTTTTGTAAGCATCCCTGCAGATAACGCGCGTCCAATACTGCGTAAGCCATGGCACACCAAGACGGTTGAAGAGGAAAGGCACATGATGCACCGGTTCGTTGGCATGATTGTAATAGGAATTCCAATAAAAGTCCCGGGGGGTATGCTCGAAAAACGACTCCAAATCGGCCCGGACTTTATCGGAACCGCCCATCAACTCCACCATACCCGGCACATCATGCGGCACGAACCAACCCTGCTGATAAGGGTTGCTCTCTACGCAACCATACCACTCCTGCAAACGTCCCTTCTCGGGCCAGTCCACCCACGAACCGTCGGCATTACGAGGACGAAACCATCCTTTTTCGTAATCGAATATCTTACGATAGGCCTGGCCTCGTTCATGATAAATCTTGGCATCGTCAGTCTTGCCCAACCCGTCGGCCATCTCGCCCACGCACCAATCAAAATAGGCGTATTCCAAAGTCTCAGAAATACCATACTTCCCGGGCGCGTATCCTTGTTCGTAATGTCCGATCCGGTCGGCCGTATTGCACGCATAACGGTAAGCCTTCTCCACATCAAAGCCACGTATCCCTTTTTTCCAAGCATCCACGATCACCGCGATAGCCGGATTACCCAACATGCAACCACTATACGCATTGAAGAACTCCCAACGATCGTACACTTCCGCCCCATTCTCCCCGGCAAGAGAGATAAAAGAATTAATCATATCGTTTACCACCTCCGGATTAATGAGATTCTGTAAAGGAAACTGGCTGCGAAATACGTCCCACCCACTGAACACCGTACGTTTCTTAAACGCCTCGGTTCTATGCACGAGCCTGTCGCCACCCACATACTCGCCCGTCACATCGCGATAGTCGCGCGGGTCAATCATCGTATGATACAATGAAGTATAAAAAATGGTGCGCTCATCTTCCGTACCGCCTTCAACGCTGATTTTCTCCAACGCTTCGTCCCAAAGGGAGACCGCTTTTTCCCGATAGCTGTCAAAATCCTCATCCCCCATTTCAGCTTTGAAATTAGCTTCAGCTCCTTCGAGACTCACAAACGAAATGGCCGTACGCATTAACACTTGTTCGTTCTTGCCAGTAGCAAATTCCGTGTAAAAGCCCAAGTGATCGCCCTCCATACGGTCGGGACGCTCCGTCCGCTTCGCTTCTCGTACGATGTCGGCGAATTCGGACGAAGTGATATAGTTTAACTTACGCGATGTACCCGGGGGAAAATCGACCGACCACACCCCGTAATTCGTCAACGGACAGCTGAATCGACTGTAAAAGTAGACCGTATAGTCTGCCTTACCGGCGCCATTACCCCATCCTCCCCCTTCGGGATTGCAGCGCATCCAGCCACGAATCGTATGGCTGTCCACACGCTCCACATATTGTCGCGTGGAGGTACCGCCCACACGCCGGGCCAGATCTATCTGAATGCGCGAACAATCGCTTTCAGGAAACGTAAAGCGCATCACACCGCCGTGAGACGTAGCCGTTAATTCTGCAAAAATATCATAATCGGTCAATTGAACGGCATAATATCCCGCCTTAGCCTTCTCGCTCGACTTGTCATAACGTGAACGATAGCCATCCTCCGGATGCGCCTCCTCTCCTCGGTAAGTATACAGCGGACCGGTAGTGGGCATTACCAGAAAATTCCCCAAATCCCCATACCATCCGATACCACTCATCTGTGTCAGCGCAAAGCCCTCTATCGTAGTATGTTCATAACTGTAACCAGACCCATTGTCACCTCCTGTCACCGTATTGGGACTGACTTGTGTCATGCCCCACGGAGTAGCTACGCCAGGAAAGGTTTTCCCCAACCCGTGAGAGGCTTTTGCTAACTGTATATTCGTCGTGGCACCGATGAACGGATTGACATAATCAGACAAACGTTTGTCGTTACGAGCCTGCAGGCCTGAAAAACACACCATGCCTAACACGCAACACGCAACAAGTTTCTTCTTCATTTCAAATTCAATTAAAATGCAAAATAGTAATTATTCCGCTGATTTTTCGTATCGACGTTTTTATTCAAGCAGTTCCAAGGCGCAGACATTCTTCCTTCTCCCTCAAATCGAGGTTCCGAGTTCAACGAGGGCTCGACGCTTGCCGCAATCGGGTTTTCAATTATACCCCCTTCTGCAACCTGTTTTAATTCAGAGACATGACCGTCATAAAACTTATTGCAACAATAAACCCTGATAAGAAATTTCTTATCAGGGTTTATTGTTGACCCACCAGGACTATTTTAGTGAAAGTACTCTTTTTTATTATGTATGAAATCGTTTGTTTTTCGGGCTTTTTACTAACTTAGCAGAATGATAAATTTTTGCTAACCGTTCCTATTTTTGTTCCTATGCCTATTAGTCTTTGTTTGAACAATCCATCTAGTAAAACGTGTACTATTGATATTATCGTTCGCTACAAAGGTAAGCGGTATAAAAAATCTACTGGAATTAGTGTTGCGTTTGCTGCCTGGAGCAAATATAGTGAAAAAATATTGGCTCCGTCAACTGACAAGGAAGCGGCAGCTAAAAATACATCTCTCAAAAAGCAGAAGAAAGCCGCAGAAGATGCCTGCAATTATTTTACGGAACAGAGCATTAAGCCAGAAGCGTGGGAGTTTTGGGATTGCTTTAACAGATGCCTATTGGATGAACCGAATCGGGTAACCGACGGTGTTTGCGCCTACATGGAAAATATGATTCTTACGGAAACACAACACGCAACATCCACACAGAAGAAATGGAAGTCCATCCTTAAACTGCTGAGAGATTTTGAAAATGACAAACATTTGCAAATGTCATTCAAATGGATTGCTGCCGGAGGTTGTGACCAAATTACTCAATGGATGTATGGAAAGGGCAAATCTAACAACTATGCAGGAGGCGTTCTCCGGGTCGTCAAACGTGTATATAATCACGCACGCGGGAAACTTGATTTGAAGCCTCTGATTGGGGTTAAGGTCGAATCACACCCCAAAGACGCAATCTACTTGACGTCGGATGAAATTGATGCAATAGCCGATCAAGAGTTGACAGAGGAAACACTATCCGCATTTTTCAAGAAGATTGAAAGCGAGGATATTTTAACGTCGTACGAGGTTAAAATGTATAATGTTGCACGGGCGAAATTTTTATTTGGGTGCTATACCGGGTTGCGAGTGTCAGATTTTAATTCTATCAAAGAACTCAACATACGGGACGGGATTGTGAACGTCTACATGAAGAAAACCAAAAAGAAGGTTGCAATCCCGCTCAACAGTAAAGCCCGCAAACTGATTTCATCCGGACTTCTGTTTGAAAGCATCCCGGATCAAGACATCAACAAAAAGATCAAGATCATTTGCCGAATGACGGGCGCGATAAATTACCCGGTCGAGATTAAAAAGCATATCGCAGGGCAGGCAGTTATCGAGGAGCACCCGAAATGGGACTTGGTGACAAGCCACACGGCCCGCAGATCATTTGCCACCAATTTACATCTTTCAGGGGCGGTATCCCTGTTCGACATTATGCTACTTTTAGGACACTCATCCATTGAGACGACACGAAACTATCTGAGGGTATCGGTAGACGAAAATGCACTAAGATTAGCGAAATTGGATGTATTTAGATAAAGTGGTATTAATGGTTAGTTCGAATTTATATGCATGCAAAAAGGTGTCGTATTCTCGACACCTTTTCTCTTCCTACCGCATTTGTGCGGCTTTTCGTTCTTTGAGTAGATCGAAGAATTGACCTACCACCTCTTTAAGCCATCTGTTGATTTGCCTGTTTTTGATGATGGCTTCAAGTAGTTCCCATCTAAAGACCTTGTCTCTGATGAGGCGCTCCGTAACATCGGAGGCTGTGAAGTTGGTTTGCATAGAGAACGTTTATGCAAATGGGCAAAAAACGGTTTTACCCGACCCGTCGTTCTCATATCACAAGATATTATCGGGCGCATTAACGCACCGAACGGGAGATAAAACCGTTATATTTTTAACCTTGTATATGAGAACAAGGCAAATATAGTTCTTAAAATCTAAAACCCAATGATGCTTGTATATTGTTATTTCGATAGTTAGTATTAGGTATAATCGTGGTTATACCTTGGCAATACCTTATTTGAACGATAAACTTATTCAAATCAACAAGCAAGCCTGCAACCAGCCCGCAATCAAAATCTCTACAATTATTTAAGTTGGTCTTACTTTCGTCGGTTTTTTGACAGGCATTCAATAAAACACCCACCTGAGGCCCAAGTTCAAATCCTATCGGAATATCCTTAGATATAATATATTGAAACATGAAAGGTATTCGCATGTAATTCAATCTAATCCTATTAACGTCAGGATGGCCAGCTTCAAAACCCTCTCGTGAATACAATACTTCCGGGGAAAAACAAAAGGATTTATTCAAATCAATATTTACAAAAACACCCGCATGACAACTTATTTTAGTATCATAGGAATTAACACCTGAAGCATTAAGGCCGATTTTTACACCAGGGCGCACCTCTGCAATGGCCCTATTTGTGCAAATTAAAATGATTGCCAATAATATAAGTTTAAAATATCTCATTGTCTGTTAATCCAAAATTTTAATGGCAAATCCACTCAACGTTACGCTACCAGGATAACTTTCTATTTTTATTGATTTAAAATTAACTATTGCATCTGCTCCAATAGATTTAGCATATTGAACAAATTGGTCAAGCACATATTCAGGAGTTGGTGTAAACCAATTATCACCACGCGGCTTTTTAGATCTTAATGTATTTTATATTTTGTATAAATCATCCTTTACTTCTGATTGAGAAAAACCACGCCTTGTGACAATTTTCTTTTCGGTATATCCAAACGTAAACACCATTTCTATATCAGCCAAAGAAGTATATTCCCTGTTGATGTTATCGGTGGGGTAATAATAAATCCCTGTTCGGAATACTTTCTAAAATCTATGGAGTAAACATGTTCCGAATACATAGGTATAGATGCGCACGAAGCAAATAATAACCCACAAACAATTACGCTTAATACATAAGTCGTTTTCATAATAAAAGTTTATTTGACACCTCGAACAAATACAATAAATTTTGTTATATTTGATTAGCAGCCGCTTTCCCGAATAGATCCAATTCCGGCAGCTTTACACTCAAGCGACGGCGCTTCATTCTGTGTCCGCCCGTATAGCAACATGGGATAGGTAACCCGCATCTTCCCCCTTTTTAGCTAATTCTTTCTCCAATATTGAAATCACTCGAATGGTCTCATCTCTATCGGATTTATTTTGAGAGATAAGAGTGTTTATTTGCTCATCTTTTGCTTTTAGGCTGGCCGCAAGCATACCGAGTTGCTCATCTTTTGCTTTTAGGCTGGCGGATTGATTTCTTATAACCTCCCATGCATCACAGGGAATAGAAATAACCCCTCTTTCTTCTGTTGAAACACCGGATTTAGGCGTATCTGTTTTCAGCATTTCACCCTCACCGGTGCGCAACCATTTGATATTTATTGATAGTTTGTCGGCGATTTTATTTAGCACTCTATCTCCGACTGATCGTGTTCCTGCTTCTATTGCCGAGTAATTCCCTTGGGCCAGTCCCGCTTTTTCTGCAAAATCTTTCGATTGCAAACCAAGGTACTCTCTCGCTTCCTTTAATCTAGCCCGGATATCTTCTTTTATATCAGCCATTTGGAATATAAACATCAAATTGTTTCAAAATAAATATCAAATTCGTTTGTTTTTGATATTTATTGATATATATTTGCATTGTAATTACATGCCAACGCGACAAAGATATGACATAGTAATTACACGGTAAATAGCAAATATATACTAAAAAACTGATAAACACACAACCACAATGGAAAGTCTAAGCATGTTGAAAGCTAAAACAAGAGTTGATTATAAAGCAACCTTGTTGTCTGTTCCGGTTGGAGAAACGCGGGTAATAAAAGCCAATGGACGTACTTCCAACGGTTTAGCTGTTGCCGCAACTCGGTTACGTAAACAGGGATGCGATTTCAACCTAGAGACCAATGATTCCGGAATGTTACTGATTACTCGAAAGTCGTAGCTATGAACGCGAACGCCAGACTTACCACAGAAGAAAACAGGGTTGCGGAGTTGGCCGCATGGGGACTATCTCAAAAAGAGATAGCCGATACACTGAATAAATCGGTGAATACGGTAATGAATCAGTTTCGGTCGATATATACTAAGATCGGAATTAACAAGATCAACGAATTATCCGCGTGGTGGTTTTGCGTCAACTTCAATATCAGTTTCGATCTGTCACCTATCAAGCGTAAGGCCGGGGCAGTCACCCTATTCCTGCTGTTCAGTTCTCAGTTGTTGGATTTTGATGATGAGATTGTGCGGCGTGTTCGCTGGAGTAGGAAGAATGAAATAGAATACATCACAGAATTTTAATCATGTCAGACGTAACCTTACATATTGACCCTAAGGCGCTTTTTGATGCAGGCTTTGTGAGCCTAAGCGACATCAAGAGCTTGAATGAGGCCGGTTTGTATGATCTGAAAAACTCCGGGCTGCGCCTTTGTTTACCGCAGATTGCCAGGTTGAGGGGTGTGAGTTATCAACGGCTGCGGAACTATCATCTGTGCGGAGGATTCAAGTTGGATAAAGATAACAAGTTATCCATATACGATGCAATGCGGCTTGACCTGTCGGCCATCACCGACCTTGACAGTCGCACCGGGGATAAGAAGCGCAAGAGAACAGCATTAAAAAACCTTAGAACACGATAGCATGAAAAACGTATTGACCTTTACTGGAATTGTAGCACTTGTGGTGTTTATTATTGTGCTTTGCATGATCGGATTCCCCCGCTATGGAGTCTGGCAACAGGAAATGAGCGGCAAAGCCGAATTTGCCAAAGCCGAACAGAACCGACGCATCAAGATCGAAGAAGCGAAGGCCAATCTTGAAGCCGAAAAACTCAACGCCCTAGCAGAAATTGAACGTGCCAAAGGTGCCGCCGAAGCTATCAAGATCGAAAACGGTAGCATCACACCTACCTACATTCAATATCTGTGGGTTCGCCAGCAAAATCTATCTGCGAATAAGGTGATCTACATTCCTACCGAAGCCAGCTTACCTATTCTCGAAGCAAAACAGTAAACCCACACAGCCATGAACGACGAATTTATCATCTCTATGGAACCTCAGAGCGAGGATCAGAAGAACCGGGAGCGGATCGGCCTGCTTAGAGTTGCCGACAATTACCCCAAAGAAAGCAAAAGCCGCAAGTTACTGCTTGAGCATGTAGCAGAATCATACGAGTAGACATGAGCTCCAACACCGAATCCAAACTTATGGCATTTGCGCTGGTAGCAACCCTTTCTATCGTCGTGTTTTGCCTCTGGGTAGTAATTGAAATAATAACCAACTAATGATTTCTTGAAAAATTGTAAAGCTATGATACGAGAGACAATCACCTATAAAGGAGAATGCCAAATACGCAAAATCTACCTATTCGGCATTCTGATTTACAAGAGTAGTAAAGAGTATTGCGAGAATGTCCACCGATACTTTTAAGGGAGTGCTGATTTACCCCTTTGGTCTAACGGGAGAGAGACAGCGAGCACGCATAACAGGTTATTGCTTGACTGAAGATGTTTTGGAGCGTGTGAGCAGGTAGCGGTTCGAGTCCGCTAAGGGGTGCAAAATTGAGAAGTTATGAAAAAGCATATCACACCTGAAATATATGCAGAGGTCTATGGTAAGCTACTGAAGGCTATCGATGGCAAGTTCTTCTACAATGGAGAAATCGAATATGATACCGATGACTTCTATTCCACTCTTGATGTTACCGTGATTATTGACCGTGACCTGTATACGAATCAGATTATTGACATAACACCGGTATGGTGGGAATACCACCTAAATACGAGAGATGAAGAGGTTTTAACGGACTTCCAGTGGAATGAAATGATAACATACGGCTCCTGCTGCCGTCAAGCAGGTTAGGTTAGTAATGTTGGTTTAGGTTAGCAGCCATTTTTTTAACGATCCGGACGGCAATCCGGGTCACCCCTCCGCCCTCTGGGAAGATCGCGGAGTCTTTAAAAGACGCATTAACACACACAATACCATGAGAACAGAGGATCACAAGCACCAAATTCTGGAGTATATGCGCAAATATGGTAGCATTACCCCGATGGAAGCTCTCCGGGAATTTGGTTGTTACCGGTTAGGCGCGCGGATTTATGAGCTGAGGATGTCTGGAGTGAGGATTAAAACCGAGTTGGTAAAGAACATGACCCGACCGGGCCTGATCCGGCGACTGAAAGGCGAAAAACCCAAACCGGTGCAGTACGCGAAATACATTTTGCAAGCATAATGACCGCCCGGAAAGACGGGCAATTGGACAGGTGGCGGAATTGGTAGACGCTAATACATGTGGTAAGTATGCCGAACAAGGCGAGCAGCATTAATGAGTGTGTAAAAGACGCTTACCGTAAGCACTCATTGCAGGTTCGAATCCTGCCCTGTCCGCAACAAAAGTAAATTAATATGGACGTTGAAAAGTTCAAAATCTGGCTGGCTCAGAGGGGATGTGAAATACTGCCTCCGACAAACCAATATGAAATTCTCCGGTTTAAAGGTCGGGAAACAGGGGTGTTATATAGCACAGGACGCACAAATGGCAGGTTCACGGATGAAGCGATTAGGGCATTCCGGGCAGGTGGAAAGTGGAATGGAGCGCCAATAAAAATAGGCCGACACCCGGGCTATAAGAAAGAGAAAGCACGGTTGATTGAACGAGATGGAACCTGTTGCTTTTATTGTGGAAACGAGATGGGGGACGATATTACCGTTGAGCACCTGATCGCCCTGAGTTGTGGAGGTAAAAACGATCTTTCCAACATGGTTCTAGCCCATCAAAAGTGCAATCAGGAAGTACACAACCTACCTATATCAGAAAAGGTTAAGGTAGCTATAAAAAATAGGATGAATACCAAATAAAAGACGGAAAGACGGGCAACAGGACAGGCAGCCACCGGGGACGCCCGGATAAGTGGCAGGCAATGATGCGGGGAGTGCGCCTTTGAGATGTACAGCAAGACAGGGCCAACACAAACGAAGCCGACAGATACCCTTTCTCGCGGGTAAGATTCAAAGCTGTCGCCGGGGCGGAACCGGCCCTGTCCGCAAAGGAGACCCCAATCTCCCTCAAACCTCAAAAAAATAAAGTTATGGAATCAGAAAACAAACTTACCGTGATCGAGGACAACAGTATGCTTGTCTTCGGATCGCAAAACAACTTCGAGAACGCCCAGCGGATGGCGAAAGCCCTTTGCAGTTCAACAATCGTCCCCACGATGTATCAGGGAGAAAAGAACCTTCCCAACTGCATTGTCGCCCTTGAAATGGCTAACCGTATTAAGATGTCCCCCCTGATGGTTATGCAGAACCTTTATATCGTACACGGTAATCCGGGCTGGTCGTCCAAATTCCTGATTGCGGCACTCAACGTCAGCGGTCGTTTTTCTCCGATCCGTTACGAATGGCGCGGAACCGAAGGACAGGATGATTGGGGGTGCCGGGCCTGGGCCTACGACAAATCAGGAGAGAAGCTTGAAGGCGCATGGGTGGACATCAATATGGCCAAGAAAGAGGGCTGGTATTCCAAAAACGGTTCGAAATGGCAGACGATTCCCCAACTGATGCTTCAATACCGCGCCGGGGCATTCTTCGCCCGGACTTACGCCCCCGAGATCGGAATGGGTATGCAGACCGCTGAAGAACTATACGACGCGCAGCCTATCCCGGTAGAGGCAAGGGTTATTCCCAATGAGGTCGATCCTGAAACGATTTCCACCGAACAAGAGGCCAAAGATGCGCTTTTAAAGGGTCAGATCGACAAAGCCAAGTACGACGAATTGCTCAGTAAAGCCCTGGGAAGAAAAGAAGAACCGGAGGAAAAGAGCTTTGCCGAGCAGCAGATCGAAAACAATGCTTTCGGTTTGAAGGATATAGCCAAAGAGCATGGAACAGCTACAGAGAACTCCTGAATGGTATTCGGGCAGATTGGAAATGTTTACGAGCTCGGAGTTGGACGATCTCCTCTCCGAGCCCAAAAACAAAGCCGACAAGGAAGCTGGTAAACTTTCCGAGTCGAGTAAAGATTACGTGTACGACAAAGTATCCGAGCAGATCACCAACGGCACTATCCTCGACTACAAGGAACTCAACAACAAAGAGGTTAAATGGGGACAGCAGTATGAAGACGAGGCCCGAATGCAGTATGAGGCCAGAACGGGTAATAAAGTCGATTTGTGCGGCTTCATACGCTATAACGAATATTTCGGTGGTTCCCCGGATGGGTTGGTAGGTGAAGATGGAATCATTGAGATCAAGTGTCCTTACAGCGGGAAAATTTATGTAAAGTACCTTCTATTGGAGACACCGGAGGATTTGAAGAAACTGAACCGAGGGTATTACACCCAGATTCAGGGGAACCTGATCGTGACAAGTCGAAAATGGTGTGATTTCATAGCCTACGATCCGAGAGTGCAGAATCCGGATTTGGCCCTTAAAATACTTCGGGTGGAACGGGATGAGCCTTTCATTGATTTTTGCCTGAAACAGCTTGAAAAGGCCAATAAGTACAAAGAAGAGATCAAGAGTAAACTTTTAAAGATGATTGTGTGATGGACAAATTGTTAACAGAGGCCAAAGCCATTCAGGATTATCTGGAGATCAGTTGTTCGGGAGAGATCAACGAGATGATGGAGCGGCTATCCACTCTCAACGTCTACATGGCACGTTCGGGTGAAATGCTTGCCGATGCGATGCAGTTGCAGGATCGGGCTATAAATGCGGTTTATGCCGAACAAGGGAAGTTGATCTTAAAGATGCCGGCCACCATAGCTTCAAAGTTTGTCAATTCTTGTTGTGACCAAGAAAATCGCTTAGTGAAATGGCTGGAGAGAATCAATGCCACCTGCAAGCATCAGTCCGACAACTTGAGGACGCAGATCAGTTTTGCAAAAGAACAGTTCATTCTGGAGAATCGGGTTAGATGATGAATTACAAGGCCAAATTAGACCGGATTTTCAGCGAATACATCCGACTGAGGGATTCTGACAGCAACGGTTACGGACGCTGTATTTCGTGCGGAAAAGTAGTTTTTTGGAGGGATGCGGACGCAGGTCATTACGTTAACCGGAAGCACATGAGCCTGAGGTTCGATGAAAAGAACGTGAATCTGCAATGTAGGAGTTGCAACAGGTTCGACGAAGGCAATATGATCGGATATAATCACGGCCTTGTCGAGAAGTACGGGGATAAGGTTATTTCCTATTTGGACATCAAAAGACACAACATCAGTAAAATCGGGCCGACCGAATATGCGGTGTTGATAAAGCACTACCAGCAGGAGGTTAAAAGGCTTAAAGAGCAAAAAGGATTGTAATGGAAGGCTGGATAAAACTGCACCGTCAGATCATAGAGCATCCGGATTATTTCAGTGAACCGTTTACTCGGATTATGGCGTGGATCGACCTGCTTATGCTCACTAACCACAAAGGGATGAATATGTACGTGCGTGGAAACAAAGTCGAGATAAAACGAGGCGAAACGGCCATTGCCCAGGAAACATTGGCGACCCGGTGGAAGTGGTCGAGAGGTAAGGTAAAACGGTATTTAAACGAGCTAGAAAAAGACCGGCAGATAGTACAACAGAAATCCAATGTAATAAGCACTATTTCAATAGTTAATTACGACGCATACCAATCGGACGATACAACAGAAAGCACAGCAAACAGAACAACAGATGATACAACAGACGGTCGGCAGACAGTACAACAGACGGACACAAACAAGAATGTAAAGAATGTTAAGAATGATAAGAAAGCACACACACAGTTTTTTTCTGGTAAAGACAAAACGCGCGCGCGTGAAGTCTCGCAGAAAGCCCAGGATATGCTGCGGTGGATCGAAGCCCGTACACCCTCGGTTCAGTTGATGGAGTTTCCAATCACCTTGCGCCAGGCCCAGGCGATTGTCGAGCGCATGGACGATGAAGACGTGATCCGCATTCTTACTGACATGTGCAACAAGGGAGCCACCAAGCGCTGCCGCAGCGCGATCAACACTTTCAACTCTTACGCCAGCCGGGATTTTATTCTCAAAGAAAAGCGCGAAAAAGCGCGTAACCACGAAGCTATACAACGGGGTTTTGCAAATAAACAGCCATGAAAGATAACTACACCTGTTCCGAAGTCGCCGACACCAGGTGTCACGACAAAGAAATATTCACACTCCTGATGAGTTTGGATGACCTGTTAGACTACTTCAAAAGCAAAGAGAAATGACCGTCCTTGAAACTATCGAGCAACTGACCGCCGAACGAAAAGAGAAAAGAATCGAGCCGCTGAACATTGTTTTCCGGAGCATCTACGACCAACTTTCGATCAGTTGGTTCGAAATGGTCGAAGAGCTCGAAAGACTGGAAGACGCAGGATTAATCCACATCGGGGATACGCCGAAAGACAGATACGCAAAACTTAAAACCTACCGCTATGAAAGTCGAAATCAACCAAACGATCAATCCGGAAATGGTAACCCTTTACAGCCACCGAACCGGTGAATTTATCGACGAAATCCCCGCAGGGAAAGTCAAGGAGTTGCAACACCTTTCGGGGGGGTATTTCAGGTGACACGCAAGCAGATCAACAAGATTAAACGGGAAGCCCTATCGAGGGCAGAAAGGAGTGGGAGATGAAAAGCAAACGAGCAGAACAGGTATTAGATGTAGCTTCTTTTACCGATGAATTTGATTATCGGTATGTTCATTTTGAAAATGCTTGTGAAGCCGTCGATCTTGCCGAGAAAGACGCAGAAGAGGAAGTTACCCGCTACCGCAAAGAGTTGGAGGAGTCCAAAAAACGCGAAGATTTAGCCCGCAAGGTAATCGACGACCAGAGGAAGGAGATGGAGAAGCTGAAAGCAAGAGCGGTGGAGGCGTTTCTTATGGCGTGCTCCTGCGGAAGAGATATATGTAGCTATCGGGCTGAAGGTGTAGGCTGTACGGATTATTTGCGAGGGTGTGGATGTTCACAATATAGCGTATTCATTCAAAAACTCAACGAGAAATGACGCTTAAACTGAAAGATATTTGCGGCTATCTGCCGTATGGGTTAATGCAAAAGCATTACAATGATGTTTGCTCTTTTACTATTGCGACTCAGTCATGTATGGGTAAAGATGTGTTTCACGAAATGCCCATCAGATTTGGAAAGCCCATCCTTCGCCCGATGTCCGACCTCACCAAAGAGATACGCCAAAATGGTTACAACAATAGCAAGCCTTTTATCCCTATCGTTGAACTTGCATGTATGCTGGAACCACAAGGGTATTGGAGGGTCTATGGGGCTGGGGCGGCCGATTTTGGTGAAGGTGGTGAATCGTGTATAGCCCATCTGGTTTACGATGAGGATCACTTTGTCTATACAGTGGATGATGAATATGATACATTTAATTCCGTGGCGATTTATGATAAGCTAAACGCTTGGATGTTTGATTACCGGGGCCTGATCTCCGCTGGGCTGGCAATCGACGTGAATACCTTACCTGAAAATCCGTACGAGCGATGACCTTCACTACCCCCTGCTTTGTTCGGGTTGAGAATCCGGAGAAGCGAAAAGAGTTGATCGAGTGGCTGAAGGGGATTGGATATCATGTCTGTTCCTGCTGTGAATTTAAGAGATGGAACACCTTGACCTGCGGCCCGGTCGAGCGACTGAAAACTACCTACGAGGTACATGGAGTTCCCGACTACGACAAGGAAACAGGAGCTAATATCGGCCAATTCAAGGTTGAAAATGCTCTCAAAAACAACCCGGCTATCGATTGCGATGATGATATAGATTGTTTCAAAGCTCTGGCAGCGATGATGGAGGGTCCGGAACGTACAGAATAGTATTTAATGCCTACGGCCAATTTATATGTATTGAAACGCGGTAAGGTTAAACAGATTGCGTCCAAAGGGGAACTTATACATAGCGATGTAATTGTCAAATGTGAAAGTTATTTCAGCAGTTTACGCAAGGCCACCGCCGAAGAGATTGTCGAATACTTCAAAAATAAGGAGCAATGAAAACACCCCAAGAAGCGGCCAGAGAGTATGCCGAAACATTATGGAATAGAGAATCTATCCTTGAGTGGGAGGTCAGCCGTGATGCCTGCAAAACTCGTTCTGAGCGAGATTTCCTTGCCGGTGATGCTTTCGGCTACCGCAGAGGCATGGAAAAGGCCTATCGATGGATCAGCGTGTTGGCTGGGTTGCCGGAAGATCAAGATGATGTACTTGTGTTGTTTTGCAATGGGCGTAAGGGCATTGGCTCTTATGTGGGTAATAATGAATGGGCTGTAGTAATTGCAAATGAGTACGATAGCCAAGATTTAAAGGTTATTGCTTGGCGTCCCATCGAACCAATAAAAGAGTAAGCCATGCGCATATTACCAGAATCAGGCATAACCAATGAAATGATCTGCCAGACGCAAGTAGAGCTATTGGAACAGCAAAAGCAGGAATACAAGCTGATCGGCAGCATGAGGAAGGTGCCTGGCCACACCTTGTTTTCCTTCAACGTCCAAACGGGAGAGATCAAACCTGTGAAGTTGGTACGTGAAGCATCGATAGGCTTAGACGGTAAACCTGTCTTTAAGGAGAAGATCACCGTTGAAAAGGACTGCTATTACGAACAGGCTTTGAACCGAAAGAACTTTATCAAACGCCTCAAAAGAAGAGGGCTAATCGAACGAGTAAAAGAGTAAGACGATGAAGATAAAGATGAAGATTTACGATAAAGAGCGTCGATGTATTTATGGTACAGCTGTTTCTATTGCTCGATGTTTTGGTGATTATGTTGGGAGATGCAGACCTCCTGGATTTAGCGACTGTGATTTCACCCCGCAACCTGATCGATATGAACCCATAATATGCACTTTTTACAAAGATAGAAGCGGCCAAGAATTATGGAGTGGCGACCTTGTCCGGGTGCAACATCCCACTGCGGAGCCAAGCGTTACTGTGGAGTGCGTGATAGAATATTCGGAGTATGATGCTGCGTTCGTGTTTGTACCTCGCGAGAATCCAGAGTCCACCTATCCTCTCTTCGGAATGGATAGCGAGCTTATCGAACGAGTGGGAAGTATTTATGAAAAAACAGAGCGATGAAAGAGGTGGCTTTAGGAATACGTTGGGATGAGCTTTTCGGCAGGAGTAAAAAAGATGCTTCTGATGTCACCCGCAGGGCGAGGTGGGAGCAATGGAAAGACCTATGCCTAAAGAGCGATCATCCCGAGATGGTTGAATGGTGGGGCGAGGGCTCAATGGCTGACGACTGTTTTTCCTGTGAGCACAAAGATGGTGATTGGTGTTCTCTGCAATCTTTACCATGTACGGTGAATCCGGTAACGACTTTCTTATTAGGAGATATTGGGATGGCTTGCAGAGGAATTGGATTCAAACCAAAGCAAACTAAATTGGAATTTTAACCCGCCTTCGGGCAAAACAAAAGAAGATGAAACCGCAATTTAAAGGCACGCCGGGACCCTGGAAGATAGGAAAATATCCAGATAACGATGTGGTTTTTGGTCCTGACGGTCATGGTGTCGCATGGATTGAAGATACAACCGCATCAGGTGAAGAAGAGGCCAACACCCGTCTTATCGCCGCCGCCCCGGAACAGCTGGAAGCCTTGCAGAAAACCAACGATCTACTCAAAGACCTGGACAACACGCAC
>ERZ773109.968-NODE-968-length-16935-cov-4.988626_pt1 | contig 16935 bp, 10 predicted proteins | sample MGYA00580569_ERZ773109 | MGnify/ENA primary metagenome ERZ773109 (study PRJEB29015, sample SAMEA2737852) | human gut metagenome | biome: human gut; feature: human-associated habitat; material: faeces | place: China | collected 2012 ...
TCACGCCGCGCAGTCCGCCGGTTCCAAACTCCAACTGACGGTAAAAACGATCCTCGATCTCCGCCTGATTGTCCTTAATGGCAGCAAGCTCTGCCTTTGTATTCTCATCAAAATACGGGTTTGTGCACCACTCTTTGTAAGTCTCCATGTAACTCATGCTTTTTCCCTCTTTTCTTTAATCTTTAATCCACTGCGCCCAGTTCTTCCGGTACTCTTCCGGCGTCATATTTTCATTCTCCCGGAACAGCTGGTAAAATAAATCTTCATTGCCGATTCCGGATTCTGTAATTACTTCACTCATCGGCTGAATCGTAAAACGCAGTAATTCTTTTGCCGCATTAAACCTGCGATTCAAAATATAGTCCCGCACACTGATACCATAACTACCGGCAAACTTCTGCTCCATCAGACTCTGCTCCATGCCAAAGCGCTCCGTCAGCAACGCATAGATACCAGATTCCGTATAGTTCGCATTAATAAACTCGCGAACCTCCTCCATGGTATCTTTGCCGGTCGTCTCCTGCAGACATCCCGTAACCAGCTGCGTCAACATACTGTGAATTGCCAATTCGGACACATTGTCCTTTACACCGTCAAGAATCTTCCCAATCAGCTCTGCGACATCCGCTTTCTCGCTCGCCTTAAAGACAGGCACCGCATTTTTTTTATGAAACAACTCATAGAACTCCGCTGCACAGTTTCCGTTAAAATGAACCCACGCCAGCTTCCACGGCTCATCCTCGCTGCTGACATGTTCAAAGGTCTTGTGACAATCGATCCACACGCACTCACCCTTATGCAGTTCGATCGTCTGTCCTTCCGTGGAAATACTTCCCTTTCCTGCAACCACTTCAAAAATCAGATAAGAATCCAGATTCTCCCGTCTGCACACATGCGGTACGAGACTTTCCAGTCTTCCTACCTCCTGCACATAGAGCAGATGATTTTTGGCAAACATTCCGGGGGTGTGAAGCATACGGTCTGACTTTGTAACCCCTTCCGAAGAAAACATCTTTTCCATTCGCTCAATCTCCTCCATCACTCTATACTCTCTCCCGCCAGTAATCCAGTGTCTCCTGAATCGTCTGCTCCAACGGAATCTGCGGTTTCCAGCCTGTCGCCGCGTTTAACTTTGTAATATCTGCTTCAATAATCGGAACATCCACCGGCCGGATCTTATTCGGGTCAATCTCCACCCGAATCTCCCTCGGAGAAAATGAAATAATCAGATCCAGAATCTCCCGGATCTCATGGGCATGTCCGCTGCCGACATTGTAAGTCTCTCCCGGGGTTCCTTTCTGCACCAGAAGTGCATACGCACGCACAACGTCACGCACATCCGTAAAATCCCGCTTTGCCGCCAGATTTCCGACATACATCACGGGTTCTTTCTTTCCCGCCTCGATCTCCGCTACCTGTTTGCAGAAATCCGAGATGACAAAGATCGGCGACTGGCAGGGACCGATGTGGTTGAATGCCCGGACCATCATCAGCTGCATATCATACGCCTGCGTATAGATGCTGGCGATCATATTCTGGCATACCTTTGTTGCCGCATAGATATTGCCCGGACGAAGGTAATTGTCCTCCTTGATCGGTGTCTCCCCTTCCCGGATATGCCCGTACTCTTCACCGGATCCGATCAGAAGCACCCGCGGTTTGTAAAAAAGCTCACGCACCGCATCCATCAGGTTCACACTTCCCTTGACATTGATGTCAATCGTAAGCCCCGGATTCTTCCATGCCACACTCACGGAACTCTGTGCCGCCAGATGAAAAATGTAATCCGGACGCACCTCGTACAGCAGCGCAACAATCTCATCCTTATTCAAAATATTCAGGTCGTGGATTGCCACCCCGGGTATCTCCAGCTGTTCATGCGCCAGTTTTGTCGCATGGACTTCCATTCCATGATTATTCTTTAACTCACGTGCCAGATAACTTCCTACGAAGCCTGCCGCACCTACAATCAATGCTTTGCTCATATTGTCATTCCCTTTTATTTATAAATGATAACTTTCTACCATATTTGCAAATTCCTGTGAATTTGCAAACCCCCAGAATACCTGTGTCCTGTCCATCATACCAGAGTTCAGTGCATTTGTCCAATCGCTTATTCCCGCATCATCTCCCTCTCTGTCAAAGCATCCGCGGTACAGCATTTTTACATATTCGGTATTCGACAAATTCTTGTTACTGCACTCTGTGGAAAAAACAAATCCATAGGCAATCTCCTGCATGGACTGCGTATGATGGTTGATTGCTTCACACCAGTGATTCAAACCGTCTGTATCATAATTCCTGCTTAAAAACTGTGTATAATTTCTGGCAACGAAACATGTAACGTTATAGTTCTGGTCGCGCTCTTCCGTCAATGAGACATCGCCCTTCTGGATCTCATACGTATTGCACAGCTGCTGGAATTCCTCTGAATTGATAAACTGGCGGAACACATAAAGTCTGGAGGCTCCGTTTTCCAATGTCTTGACCCAGCCCGCTTTTCCGTCCGTATCCGACGCACGTCCCATCAAGCTCAGATACAGATGCTCCACATAATCTGCATTGTTATAATTATGATTCTGAAACTCCTCGCTGAACAAAAATCCGTATGCCACTTCCGCACCCGTTCTTCCGTTTGTCAGCTCCTGCGCCCAATAATCCAGTTCGCTCTGTTCTGCCGACCTGCCGAGTGCATTTTCATATAAAAGTGATGCAAACCGCTGCTTGCCGGTCAGCGTCGTTCCCGTGTTGCCGCTGTTTTCGTTGTCCGTGCCTGTGTTTCCGCCATTGTTACTGTCATTCGATCCGCTGCCTCCGCCTGTATTTCCGCCATTGTTACCGTCATTCGATCCGCCGCCTCCGCTGTTTCCATTGTCTCCGCCGTTGTTTTCCGGTGTTTTTACGGTTACGCTGCAGGTCAGCTTCTGCTTGTCATAAGACGCACTCAGCGTTGCATTCGTCCAGTTCTCACTGGAAAGTTCATACGCCACAAGACGGTAAATCACATTTGCAACGCTCTCCGGCAGATCACTGTTCACCGGAAGTGTAAAGCTAGTCTCCCCTGCCGCAATCTTCTGACGGATCTTCTCGGCAAACGGATCCGACCACTGATGGATCTCCCCGGTCTTAATAAAATAATTTTCTTCCAGAGAGTTGCACTCATATCCGGCTACCGGCTGTGTGTGGTCGCTGTGTACCAGCTTCATGATATCGTCATTCAGTCCGAAATACAGATGCTCATAAAACGTTCCTTTGTAGGACGCTCCCATATCATCCCAGGTGCTGTCAATCTGATACCATTTTCCATCCAGCTGCGCCGCTGTCCACACATGTCCATTTCCGGCAATCCGTCCCGTTGGAATACCGACCTTATTTAAAAGCATCACATAGGCTCTGTGATATGACTCACAGGTTCCCTTTCCGCGCGCCAGAACGCCCTCTGCCGCACAATAGCTGTACGTATAGTCGTAATCCGCGTGATCTAAAATCCAGTCATGCAGCCAGACCGCCTTATCAAAATCGGTCGAGCAGCTCTTCTCACATTCGCCCGCAACATTTGCCACGAGTTCTTCCACCGATGGATAATTCGGATCGTTAATTACGATGGGGTACTCCAGCAGCCCTGTCGTCTTGGTCTGGTATGGTGTCGATCCCATATCCATGACACCAAACCGGATATAATACGTACCTGACGCATAAAAGGTGAATTTGAACTCATCGCTATCTCCGTAGACACTGTTTGACCCATAGCTGATATCATAGACAAAATTCTGCTGCGCATCCGTCAGCGAAGCAATCCGGTATTTGTAAGTACCGCTCCCGCCGGTCGCCAGAAGCTTAAATGTCACCTCTTCCCCGCACTTGATGTCTGATGGATACGATACCGTTAAATTCAGCGTGTCTGCCGCTTTTAATTCCTCAGATACCACTTCCTCTGCCATTACCGGCATACGGTTTCCGAGTGCCAGCACCATAGCGCACAATACTGTGCCAATTATCATTCTTATTTTTCTCATTTTGTACCTCAAAAGGGAATTCCGCCCGGAATTCCCCCCTTTCTTTTTTTATTGTTTACCAGTCTCCAAGAAAATTCTGACAATAATTCGTACCGTAAGCTCCCCCCGTCGCATAGCCGGTCGCAAGATAGTCATACGACTCACTTAAAATATTGGCTCTGTGTCCCGTAGAATTCATCCAGCCATCCACCACAGCAGATGCTCCGTAATATCCTGCCGCAATATTTTCTCCAGCAGCACGGTAATCCAGCCCCGCCTAATCATATAGTGAAAAGCAGTTTGACCCATTCGGGCGTGTGTGCGAAAAATAGTTCACAATCTCCCCGGCACGTACCTGTGCCACCTGCTCCCACAAATCCTCTCTTGTCATAAGCTTTTCCAGACCATTATTCTGACGCTGCTCGTTGCAAAGCGCCAGAATCTGCACATTCATCTGCCATGCATCTGTAGCATCCGGCGTCTCAACCGCATTTCCAATATTGATTCCTGACGCTGCACAGCGTCTTGCAAACTCTGTACTGAACAAAAATCCGTTAAACACATATTCCCTGGTATTGGTATAGTTCAGCTTGTCTACCCAGTCTGTAAGGCCTGCATCATCCGGTTCGCGGTCCATCATCGTGTGATACAGCATCGTTGCAAACTCTGTGTTAGACGTATGCTTCTCCTTATATTCTGTGCTGAATATAAAACCATACGCCACCTGGCTGCCCTCGGCACCGTTGGCAAGCTGTGCACTCCAGTCTGCAAGTCCTGTCTCATCCGGCTCGCGCTCCAGACAGATGCGGTACAATCTGGTCACGAAGTCTGTAATCGTATCATTGTCAGCACCGCACCAGGAGCAGTTGCCGAGAATCGGAATACTGATGTCGCTCCAGTCGCCGCTTCCACTCTCAATACCATAGGAAGCGCATAGCGCAGAAAATTCTTCCGAATTGACAAAGCCGGTCATGACCGCTCCTCTGGTCTGCCCTTCTGCCAGACGATTCATCCAGTCCGCCTTTCCGGCTTCATCCGCCGTACGTCCGAAAAATGCCTGATACATGGCATCCACATAGCAGCTGTTGCAGAGGTTCATATTGCGGAATTCCGTACTGAACACAAATCCGTACGCCACATCAGCGCCTCTCGCCTCTCCGGTCTGCAGACGGTTCACCCAGTCCGCTCTGCCTTCCTCATCCGCCTCACGACCAAGGCACACCTGGTACATCCGGTCCACAAATGCGGTGACATTATCCTCCGCCCGCACCGGAACGGTCTTCCCCGTCAGAAGACCGGCTCCTGTAATCATGACAAAAGCAGCAATAAAAACCGCCAGCGATCTTCGTATCTTTTTCATGCAGTTCCTCCCTATCTCTGGTTGACGCAGATTGCAAACTCTGTCATCCCGCTTTAGTCTCTCGTTATTCCATACTTTTTGCACAGATTATTGAATTCTTCACTGCCGACAAATCCGTTAAATACATCTTCCCTGCTGTATCCCTGCGTCTGCATGCGGCTTACCCAGTCTGCCTTGCCGCCCGCATCTGCACTCCGGTCAAAAAATGCACGGTACAGATACTCCACATAATCATTGTCGTTCAGATTCTTATTCTTAAACTCCTGGGAGAAAATAAATCCCTGCGCTACTGAACCGCCGCTCTTTGTGTGATCCCACAGTCCGTTCGTCCAGTCGTTTAATCCGTCCGTATCCGGATTGCGGTCCAGGCAGATATTATAAAGTCTGGTCACAAATGCCGTCACACCGTCTGTGGCACCGCAGACCGTACATGCTCCTCTCGGAACTGTTCCGTACTGTGGAACCGCAATACCGTCTCCCCTCGTAATACCGTACTGGGTACACAGATTGTTAAACTCTTCGCTCTGCGAAAATCCGTTGAATACTTCCTCTCTGGTTGTTCCTGTCTCAAGTCTGCCGACCCAGTCATCCAGACCGCCCTGGTCATATTCACGTCCCATGAACGCGCGATAGAGCTGCTTTACATAATCGGTGTTGCAGTAATTGTAATTCTGGAATTCCTGGCTGAACACGAATCCGTATGACACCTCCACACCGGATGCCTGTCCGGATGACAATCTGTTCACCCAGTCATTTAAGCCCGCATCATCCGGTTCACGGTTTAAGCAGACCTGATACAGCCGGGTTACAAACTGTTCAATCGGATCTTCCGTAATCACCCGGTTGCTTTCCGGCACGACCTCGACCACATTCTTATTTACCCACATTGCCGGACGGACACCGCCAATCACATTCGCCACTGCCATACCGTCGTAGCGGAGCGAACCTGTGTAATGTACATACATGGCATCATATGTATAGATGCCCGGAGTCCGCAGCCACCAATAGGAACTCTGTGTCGTTGTATTGCGGAGCGCCGGGTCGCCGTTTCTGCTGAGAGCATACTCTGTGCAGTTCGCCATTCGCTTGCCGTCCGTATTCAGATAGTTGGCAGCCTCCGATGCACTGAGCAAAAAGATCTTATCACCGGTCGCCGATCCGCCGGATGTTCCGAATACGGTATTCGACTCACCGGATACCGATGTTGTGTAAATCCCGGACTTCTGTCCATCGCTAAACGCCGCATTATAGAAGGAATCTTTCAGCCAGGTACGGATACTGCTGTTCGCCCATGTAACCGTTGTCTGCAGGTTCGGATAATACCGCTGGAAATCCAGGACCTTCTTGCTGATCACCAGCGCCTTATCACCCTGAATATCCAGTACCGTCCACTCAATGGTCTCAGCGCCGTTGGAAGCATTGTTATCCTGCTCGTAAGAACCGTATTTTACAGTTCCGCCGACATGAATCTTCGTCCGGTCCACGCCGTCGGTGCTGGCACTTCCGCTTCCGCTGCAGGTGACACTCGCGCCGGTCAGTGCCTCATTATTTGCTCCGATCTCCAACGCTCTCCACTGCGCTCTGGAACCGCCGTACTGCACTGTGCGCAATCCGGCACACCGGTTAAATGCGTTATCGCCGATATACGTAACACCGCTTCCGATCGTAACATTCGAGATACATCCGCATCCCTCAAATGCATGGCTCTCAATCACGCCCTGGTAGATATTGGCAGATTCAATCGGCGCCCACGCAAACGCGAACGTTCCAATGTAGGATACGCTGTTTGGAATTGCAATACTGGTAAGTCCCGAACAGCTGTCAAATGCACTCGCCCCGATGCGGGTCAGTCCGTCTGTCGGCAGGTTCACAGTCCGGATGCCATCGCAAAGATAAAATGCGTAATCACCGATCGTTGTTACACTGGAGGGAATTGTCACACTGGTAATGCTCTTTCCATACTCAAATGCATAATCACTGATCGCAGTCACACCGTCCGGAATCTGCAGATTTGTCACTTCCGAACCATTCAGATACAAATGTTTTGCAAACTGAAGCGGGTTTGCCAGATAGCCACCGAAATCAATCCTGCACCATGCAGCGAGATCGCTGATATACACGCCAGTCAGTCCGGTACAGTTCTCAAAAGCACTGATTCCGAATCCGGTTACACCGCTTCCCACCGAAACGGTATTAAGTGCCGTACAGCGGATAAACGCTGACTCACCCACAAAACCGGACTTGATCGTTGCCTGTTGAAGGCGGGTACAATCTGTGAATGCCCCAAATCCGATCGTTGAGATCGTCGACGGTGTCGTCACACTTGCCAAGGAACTGCAGCCCCAGAACGCACATGCCCCGATGGATGTCACTCCCTCTGCAATATTTACCGCCGTAATCGATGATTTGTAAGCATACCACGGCATGCACTGCGAGGATCCCGGCGTATCATATACCGGATAATCATACATCGCGCCGCTTCCGCTGATCGTAAGCACGCCGTTATTATAGTTCCATGTCAGATTGTCGCCGCACTTGCCGGAAGCTGCATACTTCATATTCTCTGTCACTTTTACGGTAGCCACATCTTCTGCCGCGCTCATCTCTGTCACAGGCTTGCTCTCCGCCGCCTCTGTTGCTTCCGTCTCTTCCGTCTCGGTCGCTTCTGTCACTGCTGCTTCGGCTGCTTCTGTTGTTTCCGGCTGCTCTGTGCTTCCCTCCGGCTTCGCTTCTGCCTCCGCATCCGTTGTCTGCGCCGCCGTCTCTTCAACAGCCGCGTCACTCTCCGCCGTCGTCTTCGTCACTTCCGCAGCATAGACTGCATTGCCCGGAAATGCCACACCACATGTGAGCATCATTGCCAGAAAAGCCGCTAACACACGTCTCTTCATAATCTCCATACCTCACTTTCCCCGTATACTACAGAAGGAATCCTGCCGGATTCCTTCCCTTACTGCTACTATAACATTTTATATACTTTTTGTCCATTTATAATCCGTAACTGGCAACCATATTTGCAAATTCCTGTGAGTTTGCAAAGCCCCAGAATACGGTCTCTCTGGAGGTACCGTTGTTCAGCTGGCTCACCCAGTCATTCAGTCCGGCATCGTCATATGGACGTCCAAAAATACCGCGATAGAGCATCTTGACATAATCGCTGTTTGAGAGGTTCATGTTGATACACTCCTGTGAGAATACAAAACCATATGCCACATTTTCCATTCCGTATCCACTGTTAATGCGTCCGCTCCAGTCATTTAAACCATCCACATCATAGGTACGTCCCAGAAACTCGGTATAATTTCTTGCTACAAAGCGTGTCACATTGTAATTCTGATCCCGGTTCTCGGTCAACGCAACCGTTCCTCTCTCAATCTCATAGGTATTGCAGAGATTTCCGAACTCTGTGGAATCCGTAAACTGCCGGAATACATACAGTCTGGACACGCCATTCTTCAGATGTGTTACCCAGTCTGCTTTTCCATCTGCATCCGATGCACGTCCCATCAGGCTTAAATACAGATGCTCAACATAATCCGCATCACTGTAATTCTTATTCTGGAACTCCTGACTGAAGATAAAACCGTAGGCAACCTCAGCACCGGTACTTCCATTCTCAAGCCGCCCTACCCAGTAATCAATTTCAGACTGTGTGGCAGTGCGATCCAGCACATACTGGTACAACAGTTTTACAAACGGCGCCGACTTGTGCTGTGTTGTGTCCGTCGTATCCGATGTATCTGTCGTTCCTGTCGTTCCTGTCGTTGCCGTCACACTCTTGCTTGCCACATTACTGTCCCAGTAGGTATCACATACTGCCACCGCCTTGACCGTGCAGTTTCCGCTCAATGTAAATGTCGACGAATATTTCTCCGATCTCGTGTAAGCCGGTGTCGGTGTATCTCCATTGGTTGTGTAATAGATGATCGCATTCGGCGTACTGCTCGTTATCGTCACATAATTGACATTGTTGTTCGCCGTAACCGAAATCTGTGGCTGTGCGGTCTGCTGTGTGATCGTCGGCAGGGTTCCCGGATCGGAGTACGTCGCTCCGCTGTCCAAGGTACAAGCCGGAAGATACTCACTCCAGTAGGATTCTTCTGCGTGGGAGCTTGCATAGCTTGCCAGATCCGCATCATATACGGCGTCGCTTCGTTCAAAATATTCATAGTCGATGGTGCTCTGATCCGCCCAGGTACAGTCTACATTGTACCAGGAGTCGTTGATGCGCACCTTATTCCACTCATGGTCATCACTTGTCACCGCAATACAGTCAACACCCACGCCGTTGCACATCATCTCAAACGCCTGCGCATATCCGGCGCAGACGGTCTTATCCATGCAGAATACGCTGTATACCGACTGTGTGTATGCCGTATCTTCATTAAACGAGTTGCCATAAATATCCGTATTATAATCCACTTTCTGCACAATGAGATCGTGAATCATTTTTACTTTTTCCGCCTCAGAGCTGAGTGAATTGACCGTATTTTTCCAGGTATCCACCTGATTCTTCACACTCTGTGTTGCAGTGCTTCTCGCCGTACCATTCTGAAAGGCAGAATAGACACCGAATGCCGCATACCATCCGCTGCTGCTGCCTCCCTGATACAAAGACACATTGATAAAATAATACTGCGGATTCATGTAACGGAACATATATGCCACATACGTAATTCTGTTTGAATTCAGGCTTCCGCAGGATACATACGGTATATGTCCATCCGTCAGATTATCCGTACCAAGAAGCACCTGTCTGCAGGATGCATCCAGTCCATCCCAGAATTTGCGCTCTTCCGTCGAAAGCATATTATACACGTAATTGGACGAATAAGCATCCCACGCTGCTGCATATACACTGGAACTCTTGCTGCTGTCTGCCTCTGTTTCGTCTAAAACATCATCTTCTGCAATCGTTCCGACATTGATCACGTTAAGATCCATCAAACCTGTCGGATGTGTAATCTCCTCTGCGGTCGCTTCTGTCTCGTTCCCTGTTGTGTCGGCAGCTGCCGCTTTCACAGGCTCCGCAGACTCCGTGCTTTCCGCAGTCTCCGTATTTTCCGCAGTCTCCGTATTTTCCGCGGTCTCCGTACTCTCTGCTGCGGCGGTGTCCACAGGCGTCTCTTCAGATGTCTGCTCTGTTTCTGTTTCCGTCTCCGTTACAGTTTCTGCCACTTCTGCTGCGGATACCTGTGCCTGTGTCCCAATACTTCCCATTACCATGCATCCCAACAGCAGTATTGCTGCAATCCGTTTCTTCATACCTAATGCTCCTTTCTATAATCATTACAGGCCGTAGCTTGCGATGATATTTTCAAACTCCTGTGAGTTTGCAAATCCCCAGTATACCTCTTCTCTGGAAGTTCCCTGCTCCAGCCGGCCGACCCAGTCTGCTTTTCCGGCAGCCTCAGATGCTCTGCCCAGGCACAGGTTGTAAAGCATTTCTGTGTAATCCGCATTGTTTCGGTTCTGGTTTTCAGATTCCTGTGAAAATACAAATCCGTACGCCACATTCTTCGGCGACTGTGCCCCCGAAAGAATGATGGAACACCAGTAATTGATACCGTCCGTCTCTCCGCTTCTTCCAAGCGCCTTCTCATAGCACCGGTTGACATACTGCGTCACCTTGATGTTTTTATCTCTCGCCTCTGTAATCTCCGCCTGTCCCGGTGTGATTCCATAACCGGAACAGATATTTCCAAATTCTGTCGACCCCGCAAAACCGTTGATAACATAGACATAGGAAACACCATCATTTAAGGTTGAAAGCCAGGTATTCTTTCCGGTCTCGTCCGAGCTTCGATCCAGCATTGCCGCATAGAGGATGTCCACAAATTCCGCATCAGACTTGTTCAGATTACGAAACTCTTCGCTCATTACCAGATCTTTTACGATCTCAGCTCCACCGTTACCGGCAATCAGCTTGCCTGTCCATGTATTCAGACCGGACACATCCGCATCCCTGCTAAGGATCTTGCGGTAGCAGCGCATCACGTACGCCGTCGCATTGTAGTTCTGATCACGGTTCTCCGTTAGGCTCACTGTTCCCGGTGAAAACATATAATAGGAACACACTGTCGCAAACTCTGACGACCCAATCAGCTGCTTTAACACATATTTCTGTGAGACTCCGTTGGACAGAACCTCCACCCAGTTGCTGACTTCCGAATCCTGCGGACTTCTTGCAAAAAGTGCCGCGTAAAGCTTCCGCACGTACACCTCATTCGTGTAGTTCTTATTCTTAAATTCACTGCTGGAAATGATATCAACCGCAACATCGGCAGCGGTCATCGTCTCCTCGGAAATTGCAGTGGCATATGCATTCATGCCGCTTGCATCCGGCTCACGCTCCAGAAGGCTCTCATACAGCCTGGTCACATACAGCTGTGCATTCTGATAATTATCTCTTATATAGAAGAAATTGCAATCCACGTAACCGCTTATACCGCTCACGCCGCCCTTGCTGCTGTACTGCCATGCGTAATACTCGCCTGCATACGTCGTCTGCGTCGTATAATTGGCAAGCCAGATCTTATAGTAGTCGTCCAGAATCTCGCCTCTTATGTAAGACTGCAGCATGGTCTTATTCGCATAGACCATCGGCGTATATCCTGCCGACTGCACCGTGGTACAAAAAGCATTCACAACTGCCGTTGCCGTATCAATATCCAGATTGGCATCCGCAAGACGTCCACTATGGTTTGTGCCGAATTCATAATCTATGACCACCGGCAGTGTGATATTGTAGCCGGAGATTCTATTTAAAAGATAATTTGCCTCTTCCGCTGCCTCCGCCTGTGTGGTTGCCTGTGAGAAAATATAGACACCGACTCTCAATCCGGCATTCAATGCGCCTTGGATATTGGCCCGATACTTGGAATCATCGAACAATCCTCCGTTCGACATTCCGCGGTATCCCACACGGATCAGCGCGTAGTCAATTCCGGCTGCCTTGACCGCCGACCAGTTAATATCTCCATTGTGATAAGAAACGTCGATTCCGTTCACAATCTTATAACCACTGTCGTACCGCCCGTTATGTATATAGGAGCTTCCGGTATATCCACTGTAAGTCGCCGATGAGCTTTTGATATTCGATGTGCTCTCCGGCTCCTCATTGCTCATGGAGGTACCCGCCTGCGGATCTTCTTCCAACGCTTCCTCTGCCACAGTGCCGGATGCCTTTAAGTGCCCTGTCTTCTCTACTGCTTCCGTCTCTTCGGTCTCCTCTGTCTTCCCGGTTCCCTCTGCCGCTTCGGTCTCCTCTGCTGCTTCGGTCTCTGCCGTCTCTGTCAACTGACTCTCCGAGCCTTCTGCCACATCCTCCGTCTCTCTCTCTGTCGACGTTTGCACTTCTGTTTCCGTCACAGATGCCGCTTCCGTTTCCTCCGATGTGTTTTCCGGATTTACTTCTTCTGTCGCCATCTCCGTTCCGTTTTCCGTAAGGCTCTGTGCCATCGCTGCCTGTCCTCCCGGTATTCCGGTTGTCAGAAGCGCTGCCGCCAGTATACACGCTAGTACTCTTTTCTTCATCTTGATCCTTCCTCTGTCTAAATAACATATTTCTACCAATTTTAATTATACACGTACCGGGTACAACGTCAATTTACAAAATATGTATATTTTCTTAATTTTTCCGGTCATCCTTCCCCAGGATCTGACAGACCTGTCTATGACCAAAAAGGCCCGCGCTGTCAAATCGACAGCGCGGGCTCTTTCTTCCTCTGTATGCAACTGTATGTCCTACCGGGACGTATTATTTACTTTAATCCGTATGCACGTACAATGTTGTCAAACTCTGTACTGTCGGCAAAACCGTCAAATACGCTCTGGCGGCTGGTACCTGACTGCAGTCTGGTTACCCAGTCATTCAGGCCTGCCTCATCCGGCTCTCTGTCCATCATCGTACGGTAAAGCATCGTCACATACTCCTGGTTACTGAGATTCCGGTTGGCCATCTCCTGTGAAAATACGAATCCGGATGCCACCTGCTTCGGTGTCTTTGTCTTCGCCAGCAGCTTGCCCGTCCAGTCATTCAGACCATTGACATCTGCGGCACGGTTCATTGCGATCGTATATAAGCGGTTCACAAATGCCGTTACCTGCGGATTCTTATCGCGGTTCTCGGACGTCGTTATGGTTCCCTGCCGAATTCCATACACGCTGCAGAGATTGTTGAACTCTGACGAATCGGTAAATCCTTTCAGCACATACGCACGGGACACTCCGTTATCCAGTAAGCTCACCCAGTTTGCCTTGCCATCCGTATCTGCATTGCGGTCAAACAGCGCCTGATACAGAATGTTCACATACTGCTCGTTTGTTGTATTTTTATTGCCGAACTCCGGGCTGAAGAAAAAATTCCATGCAGTCGTCGCACCGGTCGTCGTTCCGTTGTACAGCTTGTTGCTCCAGTCATTCAAGCCTGCTGTATCGGCGGTTCTCTGGAATACTTTCTCGTAGAGGCGCTGCACAAACTGTCTGTCCAGAATCAGGCGGTAGTCCTCCAGTGTTACCGTAAACATTTCCTTCTGATTAACTACATCCCCGTTTGTAGAATTATAAAATGAGGTACAGCTGATCGTATAGGTTCCCGGCGTGTATTTGCTGTAATCCGTTGTGTCCCAGCTGTATGTAATGTCGGATGTTCCCTTTGTCGTATTAAAATCCGCATTCTTTCTTGCAACCAGATTTGCCGAGCTCTCTGTACTGCCCTTGAAAATACGGATCTCATAGCGCTCCATATCATTGCCGAACGTTCTGACGTTGAAGAGCAGGTTGATCTTGGTATTGTTGGAAAATGTTGCATCATACATCGTCGGATCCGGATAAATCGATGCATGCGCTCCTGCCCCAACCATTCCCTCTTTCATCTCCGTCTGCTCACTTGTCACCATCGTAAGCTCGTCCGCATCTGCCTCCGCACCGAATGCCGTCACGGAAAGTGCCAAACTTAAGACAACGGCAGCCGTTACACTTTTCACCCACTTGTTAAATTTCACTACATTTCCTCCTTCTCTATGTCACAGCATAGCTATTGTGCTTTCATTATAACTTTTATTGTCTGCACTTGACAATCGAAAGGCCGAAAAAAATTCTTAATTTTTCTTTTATTTTGCAAAGCCGATTCTAGTCCACGCCGTACTCAGCCATCAGGTTATGGAATTCCGTACTTCCCGCAAATCCATGGAATACCTGCTCTCTCCCAACTCCGGAATTCAGCTGGCCAACCCAGTCATTGAGCCCTGCCTGATCGTATTCACGGTCTAAGAATGTACGGTACATGATCTTGACAAACTCCTCATTGGATGTATTTTTGTTCAAAAATTCCTGTGAGAATACGAATCCATGCGCTACATTTTCCGTCGTATCCGCTTTTGTCAGGATCGTTCTGCACCAGTTTTCAATTCCTTCATCCTCTCCCTGACGATCCAGAAGTTTCACATAAAGCCGGTTTACAAACGACGTTACCCCCTCATTCTGATCCCGGTAGCTTCCCAGTGTCACCGTTCCCTGGATCACGCTGTACTGGCTGCACACATTTGCAAACTCCTGTGAATTTGCAAATCCGCGGTATACATACTCCCTGCTCATTCCGTTGGAGAGCTTTGCAAGCCAGTCTGCCTTTCCGCTGTCATCCGCCTGTCTGTCAAACATTACCTGATACAGAAGGTTTACATACGCCTCATTGGAGAGATTCTTATTTTTGAATTCATCGCTGAAGAAAAATCCCTGTGCAACTTCTGCGCCCGTTTTCTCTCCGTTGCGCAGCGCCTGATACCAGTAGTCGATCTCCGAATCCTGATAGGAGGTACGGCCCAGCGCATCCTCATACAGACGCACCACAAACGCACGCAGCGCCGCAGCTGTCGCGGTATTGTCCTGATCGTCCGGCGAAGGGCATGCTGTTGCCGGCATATTGTTGTATACCGGGATTTTGAACACAAACGGATTCTCCAGCGCGTTGGTCTGGCTGTACGCCCTCCGGATCTTCCCGCCCTCCGTCATCGGTGCTGTGATATTCTGCTGATACTGATGGGAATACAATCCGTTATAGGAAGCGTCCACATCAAATTTCTGCAGATAAAGGGTGTCCTGTCCTTTTAAGATATAATTTTGCGAGATATACTGTGCACCACCGGTCAAGGCTTTCATTCTGGTATCCCAGCCTTTATTCTGGGCAGTTTTCAAACCGTTGACGTAGACGTCCGTCGTTGTCGTTCCGGTTGCTCCGATGTTGTAGTAGTTGTAATATCCCTCATACCCAGGATAGTTTCCGGAAATCAGCGGCGATGTTCCCGCGCTTCCCTGCTCCTGATAAACTCTGCATGCCAGGAAAAACGGGCTGACTCCGAGACTGTTTCCGATGTCATAAAATGCCTGCGCATAGGTTGTCCCCGCTCCCGGCACTTCTCCCTGCATAAAAGAGCCGGACACGATATTGGAAACCGCATCCACCGTGTGGTACTGCGCATTGTATGTCAGCTGCTCAAACATAAATATGTAGGAATCGTTGGTAAAATTCCGCGGATCCAGACAGTATTCCACTGCCGACTGCGATGCAATATACCATCCGCTCTGTGAAGCCGCCTCTGCTTTCCAGTTGTCTCCTTTGCTCTGATGTACCCAGCTTCTGTTGTTCTGCATCTCTGCACTCACAACACTGCTCCACTCCAGATTCGTCTGCATCGGTACAAATGTCCAGTTCGGATGGGACGCCTTAAGCTGTGTGAGTGCTGCCTGGTAGGACTCTGGGAACGCAAGGATGTCCTGGTTGCCGCTCTTTTTGAGCTTCTCACCTGCCGCTTCATCCGCATCGCCAAGCTTCTCCTCCCAGGCTCTGAAATCCGTATCACTCGTGACAAGATGTGATGCTTCGATATAGCCGTACCGCTCCTGCCCGTCCACTGCAAACATGACATAGTACCAGACGCTGCCGCCGTCAATCGCTACATCCTTAAGCAGCACCTGACTACCGGACGGCAGGCTTCCCTCTACGGCGCTGTCTGCATCCGGCTCCTCGCGCACCTCATAGAGATCTGTGAGATAGACCGTCGCCATGACTGTCTTTTGCTCCAGAAGCTGCAGTAATTCCTGACGCAGTTCATCTGTTTTTGTCTGCGTCTCCTCGTTCTGCTCTGTTGTCTCCTTAACCGCTTCTGTCTCATCCGACTGCACGGCTATCTCTTCTGACTGTTTTGTCGCGTCCGGCTGTTCCGTCATCTCTTCGGTCTGTTCCGTCTCTTCCGTCTGTACGGCAGCTTCCTCAGTCTGCTCTGCCTGTGCATACTCTCCCGCTGTCCCGTTCAGTTCCTGTGCGGCAACAGCCACACCATTCCCCGAGATCAGGATCGCCGCTGTCAGGGCTCCCGATAACAGTTGTAGTAATCTTTTCTTTTTCAAAATTCATTCCCCCTCTGTTCTTCCTGATTATAGTTTCACCTTAGTATAATCTTTTTCGCCAGGGATTACAACGGGGAATGGGCTGGGAGGATTTTCCACAGCCTTACCATGTCAATTTATCCTTTAAATTTATATTTTCCCTTTCCGTGACCAGATACCGGTTCAATAATATCT
>ERZ773109.984-NODE-984-length-16796-cov-4.559823_pt1 | contig 16796 bp, 17 predicted proteins | sample MGYA00580569_ERZ773109 | MGnify/ENA primary metagenome ERZ773109 (study PRJEB29015, sample SAMEA2737852) | human gut metagenome | biome: human gut; feature: human-associated habitat; material: faeces | place: China | collected 2012 ...
CTTTGTATCCGGTTGCAGAGGATGCTCCGTAGTCTCCGGTTGCAGAGGATGCTCCATGCTTTTCATCGCTTTCAGCGTCCTTGTTTATACGTTTTACCGTATATTCGATTGCAGCTTTAACAAGACCCGCAATACTGATTTCTGCTCCGATCTTAATTTTTGTAGATGCTACCTTAGTATCATCATTATGTTTCTGGATTTCTCCGCTCTGCTCAACCTCGTGGTATACACTTCCGTTTGGATAATAATAATTCAAGCAATCCAGCGGATACTCGCAAGCGTGAAATCCATGATCGCAAACTTCTACGCTTTCTTCCTCGTATTCCTTTCCCTCTTCGTACTGAAATCCACGACAAGTCATATCTTTATTAAATCCTTTGTATGTTTTAATACTCTCTCCCATCTAAACTCCCTCGCTTTCTGTATTTTTGATTGGCATATCCAACGTAACCGCAACATCTCTGATAAACTCGTCCGGAATATAGATACCTGCCTGCGCGCATACCGCATACTGTACCTTTGCAATGCTAGCAATATCAGAACCTTGCTTTTCCATCGTCTTTGTCAAAACTTTCAGCAGATTAGCCACACCACCATGTGATTGCGGTGTTTTCCTTACTTGAATTCTCCGGATTTCTTCAATATCTGCTTTCATATTCTCCATGAATTTATTTCTCCTATCATCGAACCATCTTTCAAATACATTCCAAAGTTCTAAAAAACAGTCTGTTTTAAGTATTGCATCTTTGATACTGTTGTAACTTTCCGAAAGAAACAGGCTTATTATCTGCCTTGCGTGCTTTTCAAAATATAATTCGCAACTAGCTTTCAAAAAGTACCGATATCCGAAACCGCATCTGCCGTTAAAACTTGAAAGCAAGTACCATGTGTTACCTTGAAAATAGGTGTCGTATTTCGCATCCCACTTGGTAAACATGGGTTCTTCTCCCTTTCTATGTACCAAGCGCATAACACATTTCTTACAAAAAACTTCTTCACACATATCTTTGAATGTATCAATACAAAATCTTTCAGTACCAAGGTCAAATGGCTCTCCTGCTTTCATGTATTTGTCAATGATTTCGATTGCCTTTTCATTTATTTGATAATCCATATCACATAGTATCCACTTTCAACTGCTTGTCTGCTGATACACTCAAAAGAATTAACTGCGCATCCATATCCGGCACATTGAAATCATTTAAGCTCTCTGCGTTATCCACAAAAATCGGCACGCTAACGCCGTATAACTCGCTAAGAGAACGGATAATATCAAGTCCGGCTACAATTCTATGACCGCTATTCAAAGTCGAATACGGCACTCCATTTACGGTGCACTCACAGCAATCTTTCATACCGCCATTTAACTGCATTTCAAAGAGTTTGAAATTAACTGTCTTGAAATGGCTGTTGATGGTTTCAGAAACCTTATCCAGTTTGAAACGAATAAATTCTTCCAACAGGTAAAGAATCTGTTCCTGGTCGGCAACCTTCTGCCCGATTTCTTTCTGTTCTTCCTGCAACTGCCCGATACGCTCATCAATCTCAACATTCATAGATGCTTTTGCAATGATTTTGTTTACATCATAAAGACGTGCCTGAAGCTCTTCTTTTTCAGATTTTAAGGATTCAACTGATGCATTCTCTCCATTGGCGTTCATCTTTTCAATTTCTTCCAGAACTTCGTCATGCCTTGCTTTCAACTCCACGTACTCTTCATTCTGCGAATAATCGGCAATTTCCGGAATCGATGATAACTGCTGGCAGAGCTTTTCTTTTTTTGCAAGATCTTCCTGCTCCTGTTCCTTTAAGGACTTTATTTCTTCCTTTACTTTGGCATTTTCATCCCTTAATTTTGTGATAAGATTTTTTCTCTCTGTGCCAATATCAACCAATCTGTTCAGTGCTGTTCTCTTTTCTGTGTCAAATCTGATCTTTTCTGATTTTAACTTTTCTTCTGCATCTGCCTTGGATTTTCGCTTTCTGCTTTCAAAATCAGCCTTTAACTGCTCGATTTTATCTTCCGGCAACTTCTGACCACACAATGAGCAAACGGTGCTGTTTTCATCAAATACCCACTTTGATTCATCAAACAGATATGGGAATTCATCAAAAGCCTTTGCTTTTTCTGCGTTGTACTCCTCTCCAAGCCTTTTCCGCTCTGAATCAGCATTGGAAATAACCGCCTCGTTTTCTGAAGCCAGTCTCTCTTTCAAAGCAATAGTATCTGCAAATCGATTCATCTCGTTTTGCAAATCGCGTAATTCTGCTTCGATCTCGCTTCTCCTGTTTGTCAGATCGCGATTCATAGTCTGCATAATCCCAGACATATCAAACTGCAGCTGCATTTCTTCACGTCCTAACTCCATCATTACTCCGTCAGAATCTTTGATCTTCGCATCAATATCTGCAATTTTGGTTTCCAAGTCTGTTTTCGCAAGTTCCTGCTCTGCAACATCGATGTCAACCTTGGATTTCATGGCTTCGTCAATTCGGACTGGAATCTCTGCCTGCTTCTTCTTCCACTCGTTCAATGCTTTGGAAAATTTTGCTCTAATATCATCCGTAGACGGTGCTTTCTCCAACTCGCCGAGTAATGGGACATACTTAGCATCTGTCTGCGCCAGTTCAACATCCGATACATCCGTTGCAAGGCGCATCAGAATATCGCGCTGATCTTTCCATTTCAGTGAAGAAAAATACTGTGGATTGGTCAACATCTTAAACATTTCCTCGCTCTGTGCCAGACAGGAAACATAAGTCTTGAAATCAGCTTCACTTTTTGGATAACCGTCAATTTCGAATGAATTGACATTTCCCTGCAATGCAACAGTATCAGTACCACGTTTCTTAACCCAATTCTGTTTCTGCACTTTGGAAAGCTCTACTTCCTTGCCGTCCACATCCAGAACGGCTACAACCTTAATTTCTACGTTATCAATGCGCTTTCCGTCCTTATCCAGTGGTCGAACATTGAACTTTTCCTCTCCGGCACTGTTCTTGTTGAAAAGCAGCCATGTAAACGCATCAAAGATCGTTGTCTTTCCTACGGCATTCTGCCCGCTGATCTTCGTTTTAACAGAGAAATTCACGTCAAGCATATTGATGCCCTTGAAGTTCTCGATGTGAATACTCTTAATCGTTATTTTCATTTTTCCCCTCCTCACATCACATTTGCTTACGGAAACCTCATAAGCCACTTTCTTCTCAAACTCCGCATCAGAAATCTTCTTGTCGTATTCTCGGCTCTGGATTCTGCCAATCAACTTAACACGGGTACCGATTTTAAATCCGCCTGCAAATCTTGCATTTCTCCCCCAGGCAATGCACGGAATGTAATCAGATTTCCCATAATCTCTGTTTACTGCAATCAGCATGTCTGTGATCTCGCGACCAAGTGGCGTCTCTCTGTAATTCGGCTCTTTGCAAACATATCCATTGATCGTAATGCAATTCTTATCAATATTCGCATCTTTTGAGTCAATCGCCTCGATTTCACGAACGAACACCGATAAGATCAACCGGCGTCTAGTGCCCTCCTGTTTGTTGAATGAGCGATAACTTCCAGAAACCATTACCTCCATTCCCGAATATCTGTCCTCAATATCAAACAGTCTTTCTGAAATGGTTAATGGGATCTCGTCTACGGCGCCGCTCTTTCTTTTTATTCCAAGAGACATTTTGTAAAATTTTTCTCCGTATGATTCATACATAAACTCCGGCTCTGAAATAATCACGCCTGCCAGTTCCACTTTGTTGTTTTCCATTGTTTCTTTATTCATATTTGAAATTCTCCTCGTATTATAATGTAGTAGTGTTTATAGACCCTCTCCAAAGTCTGATTCCGTTTCTTCATGAAGTCTTTCAAGTTCAACCGTCCTGTTCATTATGCTTTTGGCATATTCAGTGCGATTCTCGTATGTTCTGGTCAACGCATCTGATTTTCCGCTATAGATCATAAGGACTGTGCTCATGTCTCCCTCATATTTTTCAAACAACTCCGCCAAATAATCGCATCCAATGAGAATATTCCCATACGGATCATAGAGATCTTCTACTCCAAGACGTTCCATCCGGTCTCTGTGATATTTTTCATAAATTTGCATGAGACCTTTGCATCCACCATTCTCCACATCGGCTTGTCCACTGCTTTCATGCTCAATGATCGCCATTACCATTTCCGGGCAAATATGATATTCGTTTGAAATCTCCTTTATATAAGGAAGATACTCATTTGAAATCCATGTATCGCTCGGTTCCGTTGCTGTCGTATGTAATGTAGGTAATACCATCGTCAGTGTCATCACCATCAACATAATAATCATGATCTTCGACAATCTCTTCCGCATCCTGCCATCCTCCTTCAATTCTTGATCCGGCATACAATAAAAGTAAGCTGATTATGGTCGGTACCGCTACAATAGGATTTTCCGTTGCATCCGCACACATACAAAGAAAAAAGATCGCCGCGCCTACAAATTCAATCACCCTTGCCAACTTCTTCATACGCACTTCACTCCCGCCACTTATAAGAATCACTTTCAATTTCCTGCCCGTGCAAGGACACAAAATCTGTTATTACCGCAATAAATTCTGAATTGGTTGGCTTCCCCTTTTTCGGCGAAACCGTATAACCAAAAATCTCATTGATCGCATTCACATTGCCATTTATCCATGTGACCTCTATTAAGTTCCGTATGTTTCTTTCTACTTTGGATGCGGTAGTTCCGTTCTCTTCTGCGATTTTTGCATAAATTTCCTTCATAACACATCTAAGCGCATCCCTGTCGTCCAGACATTTCTCTATCGCTCTAATTGTGTATGTGTATCCTTTGAGCGAATGGCTTGCGCCGATCTGATCTAATGTTTTTCTTAAAGCAATGTTCGTTTGTTTATCCATGAATTCCTCCTGTTAATCTTTCCAAACTCCATATGAGTTGTTGGTGGCTACCAGTTTTTCGGTCTATTCTTCATCATCGCAACCTCTTTCCAAGAATTTGTTGACGAAGTATATCTGACCCTTTCCGGTTACCTTGGTTGTCCTCGTAATTCTTACAGAGCCATCCGGATTCTGCACGTTACTTTCCTTTACCTCGAACAATCCCTGCTCGACATATCTCTGCTGTGGCATGTTCTTTGATGAACCACTTTTAATAAGGAAGTTATTCTCACGCAACCACTCAAACAACCGCTTCTGTCCTATCTGATAGCCGTTCTGGCAGATCAGCTTTGCCAAGTCTCCGATAAGAATTGATGTGTGACTTGTTGCCACCGCATCAGCAAAGATTTCTTTCGGTTTCATGCGCTGATTTTCAGCGATCAGCCTTGTGTTGTTTTCCTTAAGGCTGTTGATTTTCTCGTCAGCCATCTTTAACGCTCTCGCAAATACCTGCTCTGGTGTGTTCCACGCCTTTTCCAGGTCGATAAGGTACTGGCGAATTTCTTTTCCTTTTTCCGTTCTCTGCAACATACAAATCTGTTTTGCCATATCAACAGAAATATCAATATCGTCTACCTCTCGCTGAACCTCTCTGGTTCCCTCGATTTGAACCCGTACTTTTTTGTTCGGGGTTGAAAAATCTATGCCCTGTACGAATCCATACCCAGAATATCTTTCAAACCATTTACTGAAACGTTCTGTACCTTTAACTCCGTCTTCTTTCGATAATAAATCGTATAAATCTCTTGCCGATACTGTCTGTGTATCAAAATTGACTTTCACTAACTCGTCCGTTCCATCCAACTCCTTTCTACTCAAGAAAATACTCAATCGTAACCCCGAAGTAATCTGCAATCTTTTTCAGCTTGTCTGCCTTTGGCTTGCTCTTTCCAGATTTCCAATCTGAAAATACTGTAGGCGCAAGACCAATATCTTTTGCAACTCTGTATGTAGAAATTCCTCTTGCCTTTACAAGCTGTTCAAACTTCTGATACATTTAAACACTCCTTTCCCTTGAAATTAGTTAGAATATTCTATATAATTTTCTTGTAACATTTTGTGAATGGAGGTGATAATCATGAATGCTTATCGCACCATAACTGGCTATTGCCAGACACAAAAGATAACCTACTCCGTTGTTCTTAATTGCATAGATGCCGGAGATGGAAGTTACTTAAAGGGTACTGTTCAATGTAACTATGTAAAATACGGTGGTTCGTGTGAACAATGCTCCTTGCGGAATAATTATCCAGAAAATTTCCGCTAATTCTGTAAGAGCCGAGCAATCGGCTCTTACAGTTTTTAAAATATTCTAACTTTTTATTGCAAATAGTTAGGAAATCCGTTATAATATGTTTCGGTCAAGAAAAAATAAACGGTTCCATTTTTTTAATTATGAAATCGCAACCGTTTTATTAAAAACTATTTATGATTTCATAACTATGGTTATATAGTATACTTCCATAGTCTATTTGTCAAGCATTTTTATTTATGATTTCATAACTATTTTTTATTTGGAGGGAATATGTACGAAATATTTTTGAAACTGCTTGAAGAAAAAGGCGTATCTGCATACAAGGTTGGAAAAGCAACTGGAATAGCCGGTTCTACTTTTACTGATTGGAAAACTGGCAGAAGTGCTCCAAAACAAGACAAATTACAGAAGATAGCTGATTACTTTGGAGTAACACTTGATTATCTTATGACTGGAGAAGAGCAAAACTCTCCGTATTCTGATGATATGGCTGATTTGTTTGTAGAAATATCAAGAAGTAATGATGTTAATAGAATAAAAAGACTTTTGTCTTATTATATGGATTTGAATGAACGTGAGAAAGATTCCGTTGACAGTATTGTAGAATCTCTTTCAAATAAAGATAATCCAAAAAAGAACGGTTAATCCCGTTCTTTTTCCATGCCGCTAATAAGTCTGTAATAAAACCTCAATCGTGTTTTATCCATTTTGGAAATCATGTCAAATATGTATTTTTTATATTCTTCCTCGCTAAAATCTGCAACATTTTTCTCTTTGTATTCCCCCATTTTATTCTCCTCCAATCTCTGCAACCGATAATGTTAATGTCATTATAGAACGTACGTTCTTTGCAGTCAACCCCATACAAAAAAATTACCATTATTTACCAGTAACATTTGAGAGGGCAATGAATCGCCAATCATCGCCCCCTCTCCAGAACTTGAAGTGCCCTTATCGGACAATTTTATTTTACAAATTTTGCCAGCATTATTCAAATCATTTCGGTCGCAAGTTTCGACATAAATCGTCTGATTTGTCACTTTTGGTCAACAAAAACGTCTGGGTTTTGAACAGATATAAAACACTGCTTATGCAGGTTTGTGCCAACTATAAGAGCTGTGCTGCAAGCTTATCGATCTGTGCCTGCTGTGCATCAATCTGTGCCTGCTGGATCTGTACCATCTTTATGAGATGTGGCACCAGCTTGGAATAATCAATGCCAATGCCCTGAATAGCTGCGGCATCATCGTCAGCGCAATCAACATCTCCATTGACACAAGACGGGATTAGTTTTGCCATATCCTCCGCGATGCAACCGAAACATCCATCCGGCATATCGGGGTTGATGTAGTCATACGATTTAACCTCTACGTGCAATAACTTCTTGGCTTCCTCATCAGTCATATCCTCAATATTTTTCTTGACGCGTCTGGATGAGGACTGCGTAAAAGCGGATGCATAGATCGGCGCTCGGGCACTGTTATTGCCGTTGGAAACATAAAACGCGCCGTTTGTGGCAAGGTACATATCACCGCCATCATTTTGTACCAAAAGCCGACCGTACATGTTGCTTCCGGCTCCAACCAAGGCGATACCTGTTAATTGAGATGACATACTTTTAAATGCTACGCATCCCGCCGCATTAAAATCTCCCATATAGCAATCATCGCCAACGGGATTCCATGTGCTATTTTTAAATCCGACAGCCCCCGTAAAAGTACCGCCGACTATCGGCATCTTCGTGTTATCTCGAGCCGATCCGTTTGCCAGCAGTCTTCCTTGATTAGCGGATAAACTGTCTGTGGTGGAACTGGATGTCAAATTGTCCTGCACCGGGCGCCATGTATTCGCCGGTATTGTCGGTTTATTGCTTAAATCATCATAGCTACCGGAAAAAGCCACTGGCTTAAGATCAGACAGCCACTTTGCAATCTTGCTAAATAGCGCAGACAACTTCTCGCCAGTGGTTATGTTGGCGCGCTCCGCCGCCGCCGAAAAAGTCACCGTCGTGTCCGAAGCATCCCCATCCTCGGCTACTGCCCCAACATCCGCCGCCGACAGACTTACGTTCCCACGGCGGTAGGCTGCCTCCTTTGCACCCTTGACCCCCGTCACCGGAGTACCCGCCAGAACATCCCACTTGCCGTCTGATGTTTTGTAGATATTTGCGCCGGCAGGAATTACATTCCCGGATCCCTCTTTAAAATCATCTGTTGTCGTAAATTCGTCTGAAATATTAAACATCCATCCTGCATTGACATCCGGAAGCGCCGGAAGATCTGCAAAAGCACATGTGCCATGCGGCTGCAATCCACCTTTTAGTCCCTCTGATACGTCTTTTGCCTGCTGATAATAATATTTAGCATTATCAGAGTCCTCTCCCTCCCGGCTGCCGGTACCGCCAACGGCATAACTCTGTGCTTTGGTTGCACTATCTGCTGCAGATTCTGCTTTTCCGATAATTTCTGTTGCTTTCCGTGTGGCAATATCGGCTTTCTCACTAGCTGTAATTGCTGATTCACTGGCGGATGTTGCCGCCGCTGTCGCGGTCTGTGCTGATTCAACAGCTGAATCTCTGCTTGATTTTGCCACATTCTCAGATGCCTTTGCATTAGATTCTGATTGTGCCGCTGCCGCCGCACTTGTCTGTGCATTGCTTTTGGATGTTGCCGCCGCTGTCGCACTATCCTGCGCCTCTGTTGCCGCACTTCTTGCATTATCCTCGGATGTTGCAGCATTGCTTGCGCTTGTTTGCGCCTTTGCAACCTCTACTTTGACCTTTGCCAGATAGTTTGGTTCCAGATGTTCTTCTTTGATGCTTCCCTCTTTTACGATAGCTGACACCTTGCCGTCTGTATCGATGATAAATGCTACTGTATCCGTGTCTAAAAATTCATACTGCGTAATCAGCGCCGATAAATCTATGTACTGCTTCGTGCCATCGATCAGAGTCAGTATAATCTGCTGTGTAGTCGGGTTATAAGTAAAGTTGACAGCAATTTTCTCCATCTGTGTGTCAATGGTAACCCTAGAGCCATTTTTCTTCGTAATGGTAATAATTCCTGTAGATTCCTCAAATGTCACATCTGATACAAGTGTAGCAACCTCTGTTTTTGTTGCCTTGGTTGTGTCAAGCGTAATCACACGGTCGTCAATGGTATCTGTGGCACTGTCCAAACTGTTGAGATTCGCTTCATTCAAAGGCGTAGCATCGCTTGGGTAATTCTCCCAGTTGATACGGTTATATGCTTTATTCATGATCCTCGCTCTCCTTTTTAAGATTTTCCTGCATCTGCTCCCGCTCGGCGATAACGTGCCGGTTTGCTTCCGCTTCTACCTGGTGCAAAATATCCTTAAGTACCAGATGCTTAACCTCAATCGGAATATCAACACTTGCATTGATAAAATTGATAATGTCATTCTCAAACTCACGAATTTTTTCATTGACCATTTTCTCATCCTACTTTCTTTTTTAATTCTTCTAGTGCCTCTTGCTGTAACTGTACTGTAGCGATCAGATCAGCGATCAGTTCCGTTTTGTCAAGCGCATAATAGGTATTGCCATCCGGATCTGGATTCTTAGAGCAAATCGCCCAGTCTTCATCTCCAATCGCAGTCAGTACCTCCTGTGCAATCAGACCGTGCCGGTAATGCCCGTCCTGGTCATAGTTATAAACAAATCTGCAAGGACGTAAAGACTGTATAAGCGCGGCGCTCTTTTCTCTGTCAAGGGATTCTATCCCGTGCTTTAGTCGCTTGTCAGAATAAGATTCCCATCCATAGGACGATATTCCTTTTCCGCTTGAGAGCATTTGTGCTATGGTGTTTGCCGACGTGTCGCGCACCGTCACATCAGAGTAACTTGCCGTGAGTTCACGCGTATCTGCCGCCGACCGCAAACCATCCGTTCCCATCTGCACAAGAGTTCCTTCCCGTTTCAGTTCAACCAAGTTGTCCGTACTCTCTGTCGCGTCAATATGCACATACCCACCGGTCATCTCCACAGATCCCCTGAGTTCCAACAAATCAGCTCTAATCTTTAATCCCTCTGCTGACTGGTTAATTTCCGAAACGACACTGTCTCGGGAAACTTTGCTTGTAATCCCCTCTGCATTGACCTGTATTGCCGCCGCAAGCTGTCCTTCTTTTTCCGTTGCCCGGTTGACTTCGGCTGTGATGCTCTCTGCCGTCTGGCTGATCTTACTGGATAGCGTACCCTCGGCGCTCGTTGCACGGTTGACTTCGGCTGTGATGCTACTCGAATTCTGGGTAATCCGTGATGATAACCCATCTGTGGTATTTTTTACCTCTGCCCGGATTTCTGATGCAGTCTGTGTAATCTGTGACTGCAAACCTTTTTCCACATCAACAATCGTTGACTTCGTTTCCTCAATCGACCGTTCGAGAGTATTGCTCTTCCCCTTAAGCTGCAGGATACTTCTCTGAACGCCGTTGACTTTGCTTGTCCTATACTCTTCCCCGTCCGCTTCCAGATCGTCGCGCAAAGCCTGTATGCCTTTCAGCGTGCGCTTTAGGATGTAAGTCTCGATCAGTTCATATTTTGTAGTCATCCGTACCGCATCTCCAACCTCAAGGCATGGATTTCCTTTGCAGTCAGCACTAAATGGTCTGTATATAATTCCTTTTATCTTTGATAACGTTTTTTCTCCAATTTCATTTAATTCCTTTGTTCCCTTCCCATAAACAAGGAAATTTCCCTCGATCACATAAGTGTTTTTGCCATCACCTACAATCACTCCTATATCATTCTCTTTTTCACGAATTTGCAGTTTGTCAATCGTTCTGACAATATAATCTTCATATTGTGCTGAAATGTACTGACTTTTACTTATGCTGGTGCTCTTTGGATTTCTAGGATAAAGATCATCCGCCGGGTAAAGATCATTCGCCGGATAAAGCCCCTGCATCTCTTGCGTTAAGTACACATATCGAAACTTTCCAACGCGCCCGATATTTCCCATACAACCGTTAATTTCAAGTATACAAGACAAAACCTCTTTTCCGCTTATGGCTTCGCCTATCGTGTTTGTCTCTGCGGTATCTGAACTTCCGCTACTTGATGCTTTCACTTCTACAGTTTTTTCAATAATCATTTCATCATTTACAAGAGATACTTCTTCCTGTTCCACTCCAAAATGATTAAAAAAGCTATCTCTGAATTGTTTGAGAGTTACCCTGCTATCTTTTTGTGGAAGTATCTGATTGTACCAATCAGTAACATCAGATGATAAAATATCATACAAAGCATCGTAAGCTACCACATCCCGGCACGTCCGATCTGCCGTAGGTGTGTCAGAATAAACCTTGTATCTTCCTATTTGGAATGGTTTATCTTCGTGACCATCAAGAGTCATCTTTGCAGTCAACCACTTGCCTTTCATTGGCAAGAATACATTGGACACCGTGAATTTAATCATCCCGGCTTCACATGCCCCGAATGTTAATTCAGATTCCGAACACAAACTTTCTGTCAATTCAAATTTTTCTTGGTGCAGTTCGGTGTTTGTGATATTGATTTTCCCATCATCAGATACGATGTTTAACTGTTTGTCTACGCTGTCCTTTAAAAACAGGTTTGAATATTGGTAATTAACCATCGTATACACCCCCTATAAATGCCAATCTTACAGAGTTGTAATGAATTTGACCTCCATAAGTTCCGTATATTGTAGGTTGAAAATCTGCCATGTAACCATACTGTGTTACATAATCGTCATACTCCGGTATGTATGCCGTGATATAGCAGGCTCTTTCGGTTGCATTAGTGAACTGCTGACGTATATTACTTATAATGGAATTAAATTCCGTGTTTGTAAGCATAGCCGGTGTTTCAAATTCAACTTTTAACGCCTTTAATTCCACGGCATTTCTATGCAGATAACCGTTAGCGTCCGTATAATCGTCTAAGTCCTGCATATTGACATACGGGCTGTATGTCTCCGGTTTCATAAAAGACATTGGCACTGTGTAATTTCCAATCTTTAACAGCCATCCGCTGTACGCCATGCGACCACCTCCAATCAAGTTGTCTTTTCAGATTTACAAATATGAACACCGTTATCATCACTTGAAAATAAGATTTCAGTTTTTCCGTCCGGCAGAATATCCGCCACGACGCAATTATTCGGATTTCCTATTGGTGTGCGACTTTCCGGGCACTTGCTCCAGTCTATTGGTTTATATTTTTTCATGGCTATTCTCCTAAAAATGGGTATAAAAATAGCACCTACCAGTTTGATAGATGCTAAATAAATCAAAAAAGAAGCGCATCTCTGCGCTTCCTCTTATATACCCGCTTTCCCCAGCCTTTCCCAATCTGCATCCCTAGTACATTCATCCTTTTTCTTCAATAAGTTTTCGTTCTCTTTTTCCAGTTTTTCTATTTTTATTTCCAATTTCTTTTTCTCTTTTTTCAATGCAATATTCTCTTTTTCCAAATCGTCCGCACGAATAAGCGCGTTTGACTCCCGATTAAAAAGATCAGTATTGTGCGCCTTTAATGCATCTTTTTCTTTATTTAACTCTCTTATTTCCCATTTGTAATTCTTTTTATCTTGCGTCATCTTAATTTTCAATTCTTCTATCGTTTGATGTGCTTTATTCAACTTCTTTTTGCACTCATTTAGTTCTGATTCAGACTCCCTATTCTCCATCGTAATTCTCCACATATTAAATCCAAATTTATATGAAAGTGTAGCCACAATCATTACATATAATTTTATTTATTTCATATGTTTGATCTTTTCTCAAAATCTTTTCCTTTTTATTTACTAAAGTAAACGGTTTAAATGGATTTAGATTTGCAGTGTATCTTGTCTTTGTTTTTCCTGGTACAAATTTCTGCTCCGTATAATGAGAACAATTTTCGCTCCCACATCTTGGACAGTAAACCTCTTTTTTTTCTCCGAATAAAGTATATTTATATATACCATTAAATCCCGTGTTTTGAGATCTTTCAACAGAATTTCTTAAGAATAATTTTCCAACACCTGTAATCTCTGGCTCTTTTGGGCGTTCCCACCCTCTATCATTTTCGTTTTCTTGTTCGTATGATTTATAAAATTCACTTTTCCCCGCAGACATTTCATTGTTTTCGTGTTGTTTCAACGGAAATCCGCAATTGATACACATTTCTGCTTTGTCTGAAATTTCTTTTCCACATTCAGGACATTTAATCAACGCCATGTGTTACCCTCCCGCCACTTGTAATAAAATGATTCTACCACAAGTGGCGGTATTTGTCATTAGAAAATATATGCTTCTCTTCCAGTTCTGTTAAAGTAATCTTTTGCATAATTGCGAGCGCTTTTTCCAATCTGCTCGGATGTAATCCCAAATTCTTTTTCCAAAATTCCTTGAAGCAACTGATTTTGCTGTCTTAGCAATTCCATTTCCTGTTGCGCCGTACTGTACACTGCATCTCGAATACCTGTAATTTCCTGTCCACCGGCAACCGCTGTTTTCCCTCCAACAGTCCCCAGCATTTCTGCCCGTCCATTTTCTCCCGCCATAAACATACTGTACTGGCTTGGGAATCCTCCGGCGGCAAAAGTAGGAATTTTCCCGAGATTTATACTTCCGGCTCCAACAATCTGCTTTCCAGCAATGTTTACCGCATCCCACGAAAAAGAAAGCTTTGAGTTCATCCAGTTTGCAAATCCGTTCCATATGTGTTTTACAGCGGCTATAGCATTATTCCATGCATTTTTTAATCCATCTGAAATACCACTAAATGTCCACTTGTCTGTTGTAAACTTTGGAGCAACATCTTGATTCCACCACTTATAGAATCCGGTGTTTTCCCACCATCCAGTAAATTCCTCCCACTTTTTAGATAGACCTTTTCTTATGCTTTCTCCAAGATTTTTCCATGTATCTTCTGTAAACCATGGAGAAACTTTCTCGTTCCACCAAACGGCTATACCTGTGTCACTCCACCATGTAGAGAATTCCTCCCATTTAGTCGAAAGACCTTCTTTTATTCCGTTTCCTATTTCAAGCCAATGATCTTTAGTAAACCAAGGCAAAATATTTTCTTGAATGTATTCAGATGCTTCATTCCACTTTTCTTCTATTTTACCTTTTATTTCTCCTATTTCTGTCTGTATTGAAAGCTTTTTTTCTCCCCAATATTCTTTTACATCTTCCCACCATGAAGAAACATCCTCTAAAGTTGTTGTTAATTTATTGCGAACGGGTAGTTCAACATCTAATCCCCACCATTCTTTTACGTCGTCTTTAAACCCAGATATTTTTTCTCTCAAGTTTGGAAGAACAACTTCTGCTCTTAAGTCCACATTATCTAGACCATTTATTTGTTTCCACTCATCTATCCATGCTTTTAAATCAAAGCTACTTGGAACTTTTAGGCTGTCGGGAACATTATTATTGAAATCGTTTAGCGCCTTTTGGTATTCATCTAAAGATGCATAATCTTCTTTTTTCGGCATCTTAATGTTTAAGTCAACTCCGTCTGAATAACGATCAAGTATTCCTTTTTGACTCAAAATGCCCCCACCATATGCATTTATCCACTCAAACGGATTTATAAGCTGCTTTAAGCTTTCTTGCAAATATTGTAAAAATCCACCATCCTTATATGCTTTTACTAGATTTTCTGCATCTTTTTTTATACTGTCTTTTCCAATAGTAAAAGTTAACGACCCAACTGCAACGGAAAGTGAAATCGGAACTACATAAGAAAGAATTGACTTTACTGACTCTTGTCCAAACGCCGCCACAAACTTCTCACTAATCAGTTTTCCTATCGTTTCCTTAAGAATTTTACCTGTAAGAATTTTACCTGCATACTTAAGTGCAAATGCTCCAATAATAAGAGATATTGTCTCAAGATCAATTTCACTCAAAAAATCCGTTACACCATCCCATACTTCTGACCACTTGATATTTCCAATTGCTGTTGTAATAGTGTCATATATTCCATGAACCCATGTATTGATTGTTCTACCAAGTGCCGAAAAATCAAACGTTTCAAAGAAGCGATTCACTCCTGCGGCAATGGAATCTCCCAGATTTGTCCAGTCAAATTCTTCTCCAAATGACAAGGCTGCATAAATTGCTGTGTTAAGCGCACTTGCAATCGTCATGCCGACATCTCCGAACAATCTTGGTGTAATAAGCCCATTAAGGAAATCTGCCAGACCTTTTCCAAAGTTTCTAGCCTTGGAATAAATTCTATCCCAGTCAATAGATTCCATGGCATCTGATAACGCATCGCTGATATATGCCCCAAGTTCCCGCAAACTTCTGATCTGACTCTCATAGTCCTTGAAAATGGTATCTACCTGTACCAGCCCACCGGACGCACCACCGCCGGATGCACCGCCACCGCCGGAACCACCAGAACCAGATCCGCTTGAATTATCCGGAGTGGTAATCAGATTCAGTTCGTCAAAGGCTCTTAAGCCCTTATTCATCTTTTCAACGTTCTTCGCTGCCTGTCCAGTGCTTTCTGCTATATCAGCCGCGCTCCCTGCTGCATCAGACCAATCATCTGCCAAACCACCGGCAGAAATCTCAAATTTCCATCCGAAGATTGATCCTAACGCATTGGTTACTGTCGTTGCAAAATCAATAACTTTCTGCATGACTGCATTAAGAGTTCGCACAAACGGTTTAAAAGCGTTAATCAGTGCGCCACCGATAATAGCCGCAAGCTGTTCAAATGACTGCTTAAGGATTCTTACCTGGTTTGCCCATGTGTCTGATGTTCTCGCAAAGTCTCCTTGCGCCGCGGCTGTATTAGCCATAACATACTGATACCGGAGCATGGTCTTTTCTGCCTGCGTCATAGACGAAATGTCGGCATCTAGTCCCTGTTTCATAGCCCACTCTTTAAGGGTAGCCTGTGTGAGGTCAAGACCGTATTTTCTTAAAGGCTCTGTCTCTCCGGTAAATACTGCCTGTAAGTTTCTAGCAACGTCAGACTGCTCCATATCATAGAAAGAAGCCATATCAGCAGTCAGCTTTGTAAGCTGTAGCGACATGTCAGCCATCTTTCCTTGTGAAAATCCCATGGCTGTACCCATAGCTTGGAATCGGCTTGCCACCTGTTTAGCGGTCAACTCTGACATGCCAAAATCCTGTATGGATGTTTTTGAAAAGTCCTGTATCAGCTTCTCATAATTGCCGAATGTGGTACGTACAACGTTCTCAACCTCTGTCAAAGAAGATGATATATCGATAGCATCCTTGATCTTTGAAAAAGCACGAAACAACAGCCAGTATGATGCGTACAGCTTTCCCAACGCTGCAGCAAGGCTAAAGCTGTTACTCTTTGCCTTGTTCGCAGATCCACTAAAAATGTTCAAACTTTTTCCGAGAGATGTTGCTGCTCTACCGGATGATGCTCCTGTTTTTGCCAAATTGGCAAGTGCTTCTGTCATCCGGATGATGTTTGCGCTTACGTTAGGTGCTTTCGAAAGCGTCTCAAACAGGTATTTAAGGTTATCTGCAAGCAAAGGTATGTTGTTTACTGCCCTGCCGCTCGCAACGCTTCCTAACCTTGATATGGACGTCACAAGGCTACTCATGTTTGTCATATCAAATTTCAGTTCGCCG
>ERZ773109.990-NODE-990-length-16749-cov-4.549898_pt1 | contig 16749 bp, 29 predicted proteins | sample MGYA00580569_ERZ773109 | MGnify/ENA primary metagenome ERZ773109 (study PRJEB29015, sample SAMEA2737852) | human gut metagenome | biome: human gut; feature: human-associated habitat; material: faeces | place: China | collected 2012 ...
GGAGCATCCTCTGCAACCGGAAACTGTGGAGCATCCTCTGCAACCGGATACAAAGGAGCATCCTCTGCAGAAGACAAGGATGCAGTAGCTGTTGCTTGGGGCTACAAATCAAAAGCAAAGGGCGTTCTTGGATCATTTCTTGTTTTTGCAGACTGGGAATACACTGGTTCAGAAGATAATATGGAATATGACAGAAATAACAAGAGTGCATGGGCTCTTAACGGCGCAAAGATGGTGCAGGTTGATGGGGAAAATATCAAGCCAGATACTTGGTATACGATTGAAAATGGAGAGATTGCGGAGGTATCAGAATGAAAAAAAGGATTGCAAGTGTTTTTACAATTATTCTGCTGACGTTAAGCCTTGCAGGATGTGATATTGCTTCTTGGGGGAGCGGCATAAATGACATTAAAGGTCAGCTTGTTGGTAATTCGTTTGAGTGCCAGTTTTATGACAACTACGGAGAAAGATTTTTGACGGCAAGCGGAACAAAAATCGGAATGACAGGTAATGTCATTGAAGAAAGAAAAATTGATTCTACCGACGGTTCTTCATCAATTGAGTACAGTTTATCATCTGTTGTGACAATCAATATTGATGGAAAACAGATACAGAGTTGCGGAGACACCATTATATTTTCTGAAAGTGGCTTGATGCCTGATGCGGAGTTTCAGTTATCAGATATTCGGAGCAAAACAGGAGGAAGTTTTTCGGAAAATACGTCTATTTCTGGAATTGTAAACGAGTACAAAAACTTTTTTGGAAAAGGGCAGGTAGTTGTAATCCAAAGCCAGTTAGGTGTTCCGATTTGCGCATACTCCGGCGACGATGTGTATTGGGAAGTCAGAAACGATTTGCCGAAAACAACAAAACTCATGGTTGATGGAAAGGCTTTGTATATCCATAGAGCAAATTTTCAGATTATTGATAAGGAATTGATTGAGTAGGAGGTCTCAAAATGAATTACATAAAAGCAAAATATCCAAACCAGAGCCGGTCATATATATTTGCTACATCAGACGATGTAAAAGCCGGTGACATGGTTGTAAATGCCAAAGGCGCAAAGCTGACGGTCACGGATGAAACCGTGGATATGAAGTGGGTAGAGACCTACGGTGCTGATAAGGTGGAAGTTGTAAAGAAATGTGAAGAGCTGGTAGATGCCGGAGAAAGCGAGAAATAAGTAAATGGAAAAATGTAAATTTATGGTTGGAGATATGGTTAAACCAACAGAAGATAATCCATATACTCTTACAGGTCAGGGAATGGAAGCTGGGATTGTTACATATGTTGGCAAATGCGGATTTTTTGATGGTGACATGGAGGTCAAGATTTTAAAACATAGAGTAAAAGGTAACGAAGGAATTGTAACTTCTGTTAAATCAAATTTCTTTGAAAAATTTGACGAAACCATCGTTATTTATCGCAACAAAAACAAGGTAATTGCACTCGACAAGTCCACAGGAAAGAAAGCAGAAGCGCGTTGCAATCCGGTTGACGATTTTGACTTTCATGTTGGTGCAAGAATTGCGTTTGATCGTCTTGCTGGAACAGAAAAGAAAAGTGTTGTAAAAGAAGTGAAACGACCAGCGAAAATAGGAGAGAGCATTAAGATTGTTGATGCACAACCAAATCAGGACAGAACATTTTATAAGAATGGGGATGTATTCATAGTAATGAAAACAAAAATGATTGGCAGCGAAGAAGTTGTCAGTCTGTCAAATGCGGTTGGTGATTATATATACCAGCATGAGTATGTAGTTCTTGAAAATCACGATCCAAGCAAATGGGAATTTATTACTGATGAAATGTCCAAAAGTTTAAAGTGTTTATGCGAATGTATCAGAATCCTTAAAGAAGAGGGCTTATCAACAAGATAAGCTAATGAAATTATAAAAGATATTATTCTTAGAAAGTGAGGAAAATTATGACAGAAACGAAGAAGCAGGAAGTAGCGGCACAGGGAAATCAGGAAATGAATACGCAGCTTTCCTACTATGCAAACCAGTATACAGGACTTATGGAGCGTGATTTTGCAGAGCATGGACTTGTGTTTGATGATTATTCCAAGCAGTGCGCTATGGCGTCTATGAGTGCAATTTACAACCTTGTTACATCCAACAAAGCCGCTATGAGCAACTTGAATGGTTCTAATTTGAGACAGGTTATCGGGCAGGTATCAAGCCTTCAACTTAATGCCAATGCTGTACCAAGAGAGTGCTATTTCCAATTGAGAAGCAAGCAGGACGCAAACGGAAACTGGTACAAGGAAGTAGAAATGGGAATTGAAGGAGACGGAAACGATGCGCTTCTCCGCAACTTTGGTGTTGATGTTAAAAAGGTATATCCAGTATGGCTTGTGAAAGAAGGGGATGAGTTTATATATCCGAAGCACAGAGGCGTTGAAGTTACGCCGCCGGAGTGGGAAGAAAAAGGATTGTCACAGAAAGTAATCCGTGTTGTCTATCCTGTTGAAATGAATGATGGAAAAATCGAGTACATGATTGCAGAGCGTGAAAGCGTAAAAGGAAATCTTTTCGCTCATGTCCGTAATAATCTTTTGAATGAAACTTTCGGTTTACTTGGAACAAAAAAAGATAAGAGTGGAAAGGTTGTACCCAGAACGAGATATGATGCTACGGATGAAGAAAAGAAAGCTATAGCAGAAAAGAAAAATGAAATTCTGAAAGCACTTTTAGACTGTAAGACTATTGAAGATATGCTTGCTTGTGAAGTTGCAAGACCGTACATGAGTGCCGCATGGCTTGATACATCGGAATCCATGATTGTTCGTAAGATGCGTAACAATGCAATCAAAAAGCATCCAAAAGACCTCAATGCTATCGCAAAACAGTCTCTTATGCAGATGGATGAGACCTATCAGCAGACACAGGAAGAAATTGCAGAAAACGCAAACACAGAGGATTTCCCTGTTGAGCCGGAAGTTGCCGAAACTGTGGAAGAGCCAAAGATGGCGGATAAACCGGAAAAGGTAGAGCCGGAAGTTGTTGAGAATGACAATGATTTGCCGGATTTCATGAAGTAGGAGGATAGAATGAACTTTCCCAAATCTGAATTGAGTAATCAGGATGCATTGCACCTATGGATTACTTGCCGTTCGGAGTACGCCAAAGAGCAAATGTTCCTTACAAATTACGGAATTATCTTTTTTGTTATGCGACGTTTAGGCATTCCAGCGTTTGATGAAGATATGTTTCAGATTGGTTCCATTGGACTTCTAAAGGCTATTGACACCTTTGATGCTTCAAAAGGATGTTTTTCTACATATGCTTTTCCAATTGTGAGAAATGAACTGCTTATGGAATTCCGGAAAAGTAAAAAATCAGTAAATGCAGCATTTTTATTAGATGATAATGTGGATATAGGAAATGGCGAAAGCGTTTCTTATGCTGAAATGATAGCAGATCGTAAGGATTATGAAGAAAATACAGTTAATTACATGCTTGCTCAACAGATTTTTGAGGAATTAAGTCCGAGAGAACAACGTATTTTTATTATGTTTTTTGTGGAAGGGAAAACGCAACGAGAAATATCCGAATCACTTGGAATTTCACAATCCTATATTTCAAGGATTATTAAAGGAATAGGAAAAATAAAAAAGAAAGGAAGAAAAGCCAAATGAGAGTTATTAGCCAGGATGGCACGATTGATGTGCCGTATGAAATCAGTTCTTTTTATATGGCATGTGGAAAATATAAAGATGTTGGGTATGCGGTTGTTTATTGCCATAACAGCTCTACGGCGGCAGGAACTAAAATGGCTGAATACAGTTCCAAAGAAAAGGCGAAAAAAGCCATGGAAGAATTAAGATGTGCCTATATGTGTCATAACCTTGCAAGGATGGGACACACGCCACCAAAGGGAATTGATGAAAAACTTACTATTGGTTTGTCTGGAGTGTTTCTGTTCCCAGCAGAGGAAGAATTGGAGTAGCCTATGGAAGTTATATCAGTCTTAGAATCCGTGCAGAAATGCATGGAAGATAACATTTACAACTTTTGCAAAGATGGGAAATGTAGCCAATGCGGTAACTGCTGTTCCAATCTTTTACCAATGAGCAGAAAAGAAGTAGATACCATTCGCAGATATATTCGTAAGAACCATATCAAAGAGTGCAAACATCTTCTTCCCACTGCGAATAGAACGTATGATATGACATGCCCTTTTCTTGATACGGATAAGAGTTGCGAGAAATGCAGAATCTATCCGGTTCGACCAGAAATTTGCAAGCAATTTATCTGTGACAATGAGCAGAGAGCAAAGCACAATAGGGCATTGTTGGGACAGACGAGACAGATTATTGATGTGAGGAGTGAGTTCTTTAATGAGACTTAAAGTTTTAGGTTCTGGTTCATCCGGCAACTGCTACATTCTGGAGAATGAAAACGAAGCCTTGATAATCGAAGCTGGGTTGCCATTCATGGAAGTCAAGAAAGCACTGGATTTCAATGTGATGAAAATTAAGGCTGTGATTACTACCCATTTCCATACTGACCATAGTCTTTATAGCTTACAATATGTGCAAGCTGGCATTCCTGTTTTTGAACCATGCAGACAGCCGATAAAAGATTCTGAAATGCGTTTTAGAAAAGGAAATTTTGACATAAGAGCATTTGAAAACCGTGATAAATCTGGAAGATGGCTACATAACAACGGAGACGGTTCAGAGTGTCCGTGCGTTGGGTTTTACATTACGCATCCAGATATGGGAAGCCTTGTGTATGCAACAGACACAGAATACGTCAAATGGCGATTTAAGGACATTAATCACATCATGGTGGAAGCCAACTACGATATGCAGTTTGTGAACCGAGAAGAGCCAAATTACGAGCACAGATTAAGAGGTCACATGAGCCTGCCAACGGCGCTTAAATTTATTTCTACTAACGATAATCCGGCATTGCGAAATGTTGTTCTAATTCACTTATCAGATAAATCAGCAGATTCGGCATTATTCAAACAAAAGACAGAAGAAACAGTTAAATATGGATCAGATGTTTACGTGGCGGAACGTGGATTAGAGGTCGATATGAACCTTTACCCGTTTTAAGGAAGCGAGGAATAAGTGAATGAATAAAGTGATTTTAATGGGAAGATGCACCAAAGACCCGGAAGTAAGATGGTCGCAGGGCGAGAAGTCAACAGCTATCGGTAGAATTACTCTGGCGGTTGACCGGAAATTTAAGCAGGATGGACAGCCAACGGCAGATTTTATCAATTGTCTTGCGTTTGGTAAAAGAGCAGAGTTTCTTGAAAAATATTGCAAAAAGGGAACAAAGCTTGTAATTGAAGGAAGCTGGCAGACCGGAAGTTACACCAACAAAGACGGTAATAAGGTGTACACCAATGAGTGTTTGATCGAAAGCTGTGAATTTGCAGAGAGCAAACAGGCTTCGCAGGACAACGGAAGTTACAAACCGCAGCCTATGACAGATTCGGATGGTTTTATGAATATTCCGGATGGAATTGATGAAGAGTTACCTTTTGCTTAAAAATGACTCGGATAAATCAATGGAAGGGAGATATGTATGTTATTGATCGAGGACAAAGGCCAGAAAGAGGGTCAGCACATACTTAAGAATCGCTATTTTGATAGTAATGACATAGAGGTGCTACGAGCACCTCTTCCAGTTGGAGATTATGTTATCGCGGAAGAAACCGTTCTTGACGTTATAAGACGAAAGTCAGCAAGAAAGATGGAAGTTAAGAAGATGGACTTTATTGGAAGCTACAAGGTTGCTGTAGATACTAAGAAGGACATGCAGGAGATTACGGGAAACGTCTGCGGAAAACAGCATCCAAGGTTCCGAGACGAGTGTATTTTGGCGCAGAACAACAATATAGCACTGTATGTTTTGGTTGAGAACATGGATGGAATAAAAACTATTGAAGACGTTTTTCATTGGCACAATCCAAGGCTTGATAGATACAACAAGATAAAGTACATGCATGGTATTGGAAAGTGGTTGAATGTACCGCTTCCAAAGGCACCGCCAACAAGCGGGGAAGTCCTTGGAAAAGCAATGCTGACAATGCAGCTTAAGTACGGCGTGAAATTTGTTTTTTGCAGACCGGAAGATGCAGGATCGCGTGTCATTGAGCTTTTGGAAGTAGAAAAGTGATAATTTTTTGGAACTTGAAGGAGATATTATGGCAAGTAAGCGGATGTTTCGTATAGATTTAGTGACGTCAGATGCTTTTCTTGACATGCCGCTCACAGCGCAGGGGTTGTTTTTTCATTTATGCATACGGGCAGATGACGATGGTTTTGTTGACTGCGCCAATAAAACAGTAAGAGAGTGCCAGGCTTCAAAGGAAGACTTGCAAATTCTCATTGACAAACATTATGTTCTTACTTTTCCAGGATCTAATGTTATTGTCATAAAACATTGGAAATTACATAACTGCATTCAAAAAGACCGTTATAAGCCAACCAATTATGCAGAAGAAAAATCAATGCTTTATACGAAAAGAAATGGCGCATACACATTCGATGCTTCAAAAAATTTTTCCGGAGTGAATGCAATAAGGAGCGCAGGATGCTCGCCGGGGAAAGAAGTTGAAGCGTGCATACCGTCATTGGCGGAAGTGGCTGATTATTGCCGTAAGAGGAAGAATGGTGTTAGCGCAGAATCATTTATTGATTACTACAAATCAATAGGTTGGAAACGTAATGGAGAAATAATAACCGACTGGAAAGCCGCATTAAGGAGTTGGGAGAAGCAGGAGAAAGAAAGCAACACAAGATCAAAAAACAAATTTAATAACTTTCATCAGAGATCTTATGACTATGATGAATTAGAAAAAACTTTGGCGGAAACAAATGTTATGGAAGGGCGTGATAAGAAATGATGGAGATGGGCGAATGCGAAATTTGCAACAGGTACCGACATGCAAAGCATAAAGGTGAACAGTTGGAGATTCTTGCGGAACTAAACGACGTCCCAAGGCACAAAATTATTGGGATTTTATTGGAAAACGGAGAAAATGTAAAACTTCCAATAAGAACAAGGGGAAGAAAACGCAATACGGATTTTACAGAAAAAGAATACCAGAAAGCATTACTTAATAGGCTCGATGAATTGGATGGTCAAATTTCTGATCGTGAAAATGAATTCAAAGATATATGCACAGTCCTTTTTGGAACTCGATTCGATTGAGATGAAAAAGAAAGGAGAACTGATTCATGAGAAATAAAGATGAAGAACTTAGGCGAGAGGGAATGGCATATGCTCTGCGAATTGCAAAGGAGAAGGGAATTGACTCTCTGGAAGAAGAGTGCCGCTTTCGCGGCGCAACAAAATTACCACTTGCGCTACCCAAGAATGCAATAGATGAATGCGTTAGCAAGATTAAATTAAATACCATAGACACGGTAACGATTTTGTCTGCAATGGTTTTGCACGATGAGTTTGACTTTGGTAAAAGCCGCATACAGAGATTTGTTGATCGCTTCAATAAAAAGGCAGAATGCATCATGGATGATTATGCTACATGGGAAGATCAGATACAGATCTTGAAAGAAGAGTGTGGGTTGGATTTTAAAATTCGCAGAAATGACACTGATGTGAAAGTGAGATAAAGGTATGAAAGAAAAAATGCGCAACTATAGCGGCGACGCGCTTAAGAGATTCAGAGAGGTGCCGTATCAGCTGCGGTGCGGAAGGGAGCAGGGAAAATGAATGTCGATAAATGATGCCATAGAAATATTGGAAAAAGCTATAGAAGCCCAAAAAGATAATAGAGATATGCTCCAAGCTTTAACAAAAGCTGTGAAAGCATTGCAGATATGCAGGGACACAAAAATGAAACAGCAGCCAAGAAAAGTGGCAACCAGGTATGCGCGGAAAGAATTCTACTGCCCTGCATGTAAAAAACATATACGTGACATCTACAGAAATAAAGGCAGGTATTCATTTTGCGATGTATGTGGTCAAAAAATTGATTGGAGATAAAGACACGGAAGGGAGAAAAAAAGATGCCGAAGTGTAAGAACTGCAATAACTTATATAATCTGTCAAATAAAGATGATGTAATTGTCGGTAAGTGGTGTCCGAAGATTAACGACAGCCCACATTTAGACATGGAGCGCAACTGTGAGCATTATAAAGCCATGACCAATGCAGACCGGATCCGGAGCATGACGGATGAGGAACTGGCAAAATGTGGTCAGAAATTAGATTGGGGGGATGAAGAATGAACGAAAAATTGAAGCCATGTCCGTTCTGCGGTGGAAACGCAATGTTCTTAACCATTACAAATAAGTCATCACAATCATCTGTTGGGGTAATGTTCAAAATCAAATGTATGAAATGCAGAATAGAATTTCCAAAAAGCTATGAATGTGAGATGTACATGGATCAGGACGGAGGCATCAGAACAGGGAAAGACGAGCGAACGAAAGCAACTACAGATTGGAACAGGAGGGCAAACGATGAGACTGATTGATGCAGATGCACTAAAGAAAGATTTAGAATCGGTTACTTTAAGCAATGGAACTTTAGTAAATACAAATGCAGTATTGTATTTACTAGAAGAATATCCGACGTCTTATGATGTAGACAAGGTTGTGGAGCAGTTGAGAAAATTGAAGAAAGCAGAGCAGGACAGACCAGATGATTGCGACGAGGACGGATGCGGAGACGGCGAACAAATCTACGATGACGGGAGAAGCCAGGGAAGATTTGAAGCATTTGGCAAAGCAATCCAGATTGTGAAAGGCGGTGGAGTAGATGAATAAACCATGCGAGCATTGCGACAAGGCAGATTACAAGAAATATGGTAGTGACTATTTTAAGTGTAAAAAACCTTGCGAAAGAGCAAAAATGTGCAAAAGGAATAATGAATCATTTATGAAGATGTTGAAAGGTGGTGGAGTAGATGCGTGACACAATGAGAGAACTTCTGAAAGAGGAAGCCAAGAGAGAACAGCAGAGAGAGAAAGAACTTGAAGAAAACCCATTATTGCAGTACAGCACGTCACAGCTGAAAGCAGAATTGCGTAGAAGAAAGAGAGAAGGAGTGTGAGGTATGGCTAAAGCAGTTTTAGTTATGGATATGCCGGAGAGTTGCTCAGATTGTCAACTGGCTGACGATGATCTAAGCGGGTTATATTGTCCGCCTGCAGATGATTATTATGACGGATCAGACAGTTCGGAGGATCGAGCGAGTTTTTGCCCGCTCAGGGAACTGCCAGAGAGATCAGATCATCCAGAGCATTGCGACAATGGAAGATTCGATGCAGGGTGGAACGCTTGTTTAGATGCCATAGAAGGAGGTGTGCATGAGCAAGAGCAGAGCGAGTAAGCTGAACGGCTACCGGAGTGCGATAAGCCGGCAGAAAAACGATGTGTATAAGTTCAAGACCAGAGGTAAGAAAAAATAAATCAGAAAGGAGTGCGAGCTTCCCGGGAAGATGCGCATCGGCTCCTTTTGACAGAATGAAACAAATAGACGGTCAGATAGGTCTTTTCGATGTAAAACCTGTCAATGAAAAGAATGAGTGCCTTGGAGAGCCATGTGCACACTGTGATGTAGAATGGTGTTCCGTTAAATGTTTTATACGCCGCGGCTATATTCGAGACATGCTTTACGGTTTTACAAAAGACAGTGAGGGAAAGCCGCTGAGGAGAAATATTGAAAGCAGAGTCTGTAAAGAGACAAGATTTGATTAGAGAAAGGAGCCGGGACCTATCCGGATAAAAGGCGCGCCGGGTTCCTTTGAGAGAAAATGAAAGATTTAGGCAATTATGAGTGTGATGGTCAGATTGAAATGACGGACTATTTAAAATCCCAGATAAAATGTGGAGCGGTAAAAGATCTGACTGCATGGATCAACAGCCAGGGGAAAGCACAGTACACGCAGATCGGCGAAGTGGTAAAAGATGCGTATGAAAGGCACAAGGATTCTGCTGAACTGGTAGATAGGATCACGAACGCTGTGTCGGTGTATGTGCTTACCCAGTCTGTGGGGTATATGGATTACTTGAGAAGCGAAAGCGGGGTGGTTGCAAATGATTAACGGAGAACTGATCGTTGACAACTTCGCCGGTGGCGGTGGTGCTTCCACCGGTATAGAGTTAGCAACTGGATACAGCGTTGATATTGCGATCAATCACGATCCAGAAGCTATTAAGATGCACAAGGCGAACCATCCGAACACGAAGCATTACTGCGAAAACGTCTGGGCGGTGGATCCGGTAAAAGCCTGCAAAGGACATCATGTAGCACTTGCCTGGTTTTCCCCGGACTGTAAGCATTTCAGTAAGGCAAAAGGTGGAAAGCCAAAGGATAAAAACATTCGTGGTCTTGCATGGGTAGCCTGCCGATGGGCAGGATTGGTGCGACCGAGAGTAATCATGCTTGAAAATGTGGAAGAATTTAAGACATGGGGACCACTTGGGCGGCGGCACCATCCGATCAAGGCAAAGCAGGGAAAGACGTTTGAAAAGTTTGTGCAGCAACTTACAGATCTTGGGTATGAGGTGCAATGCCGGGAGCTGATTGCCGCTGATTACGGCGCACCGACCATGCGGAAAAGATTTTTTATGATCGCACGTTGCGATGGCAAGCCGATTGTTTTTCCAGAGCCGACACACGGACCGTCAGACAGCGAAGCGGTTAAGGAAGGACTTGTCAAACCTTATGTTGGAGCATACACGCAACTTGACTTTTCACTTCCATGTCCGTCCATCTTTGACACATCGGAAGAGATCAAGAAAAAGTACGGAATCAGGGCGGTACGTCCGTTGGCGCCGAAGACAATGGAAAGGATCGCAAGAGGATTAAAAAAGTTCGTCCTCGACAATCCGGAGCCGTTTATTATCCAATGTAATCATGGTGGAGAGCGCAGACCGAACGATATTCGGAAGCCAATGCCGACCATCACTGGAAAGCATGGGTATGGAATTGTGGAGCCGACGTTTGCACCTTATATGGGGACAAATACAACGAATCATCCGGGGGGAAACTGCAAAGATCCGATACATACGATCACCACAGGTAATCAACAATGCCTTATTAGCCCGACGCTTATCCAGTACCATTCCGAAACGGCGCAGGGAGAAGTCCGGGGGCAGACAATCAAAGATCCGATCATGACAGTGGATGGTTCAAACCGGTATGGACTGGTCACATCATTCATCCAAAAGTATTATGGCGGAAATTATCAGGGAAACGGCTCTGACATTAAAGAACCATTGCACACAATTACGACACTTGAAAGAAACGCCATGTGTGCAGTAAACCTTATTCAGATGAATAATCATTGTGATGGAAGGGATGTAAAAGAGCCAATTCCGACAATCACAGCAGGTGATGGACATTTCGGAGAGGTGAGAGCATTTCTGATTAAATATTATGGACAGGGAACGGGACAGGATATAAAGGCACCGTTGGACACCGTGACGGCGCAGGACAGATTCGGACTGGTAACCATCAATGGCGTAGATTATCAGATAGTGGACATCGGATTGAGGATGCTGGAGCCACGGGAGTTGTATGGATGCCAGGGTTTTCCAGAGGATTACATAATCGATCATGATTATACCGGCAAAACATATCCGCGAAGTGAACAGGTGCGCCGATGCGGTAATGCTGTGTGTCCACCGATACCGGCAGCATTAGTCAGGGCAAATCTTCCGGAATTGTGCGTAGCGGAGCGAATGCCAAACATGAAGATTGAAGCAGAGCAGACCGGACAACTCCGGTTCGCATGAGAAGCTATAGCTCCGCCAGCAGTAATGCGGCGGGGCGGAAAGAGAGGAATAACAATGAAAATTACAGTAAAAAACGGTGAAGAGATTTTAATAAGCCGGGAGGATGCCGTAAGTGTTACTGACAAGGGCGGCGCATATGAAGTGTTTTATGCAGATGAAACGGGACAGTTAGTTTACAAGGACGAAAGTGTAGAAATTACATTAGAGTGAAGCGGAGGTAACTCATGGGAAAAATTAAATATGAAACCGACTGTAAATATCCATTTTTTATTAGCTGTAAAGCAAAAATTATGGGGTTTAAGTCATGCGAAATCAGACTTGAAAACGGAAGGCTTTTGACATATATGCCGGTTCCGAGCAAAGTTAGGTTCACTTTCCCGTCTATCACAAGATTTTATAAGTCGAAAGAGGGGCAGCGACTTATTGAGAACGAGTTAAATGAAAGGGAAAAGCGCTTGAAATGTTACATGGAAAAGAGAGGAGAGTGCAAATCGTGAAAAAGAAAATTTTAGCAGCAATCTTAACAGCAACACTCTTGATCGCCGGATGCAGTGACATGGCAAACGTCAGCGCAGGGCAGGATAATACGATGGTATTGGTAGAAGGTTGGCGGGATTACGGTATCTATGCGGACAAAGACACAGGCGTCATGTATCTGGTGTATCAGCGGAATGGTACCGGATGTACGGTCATGCTCAATGCTGATGGTACGCCGAAGATCTGGCAGGGAGAGGAATAAAATATTGGAGGATATTGGCTTATGAAGTTTTCAAAACTGACTAAGCCAGAGCTTGAAGTAATTATTGAAAACGCCAATTTTACGGAGCAGGAAGAGGAAATATTTTCTCTTCTTGCCCGTGGATTTATACCAAAAGAAATATCAATGAAAATTTGTATTCCGCTAAGAACAGTAGAAAGGCGTATCTTTGATATAAAGCAAAAAGTCAAGAGATTGGAAGGTGATTTAAACGGAAAATCTTTCTAAAAGTGAATTGTTGAATTTTGCCATTGAAAATGGTATTATCGACATAGACACCATTCAGAAAAAAATTGAGATGAACGAAAGGAAGAAATTTATTGAAAAACACAACTACAGCATTTGGGAAGGAAAAGACGGTAAGTTTTACACATATTTTCCCGACGAAGAAAGCCAGAGAGGGAAAAAACTTGTAAAAAGAACATCTGAAAAGGCGATAGAGGACGAGATAGTGAAGTTTTATAAAGCCATGGAAGATGAACCGACAGTCAGCCAAGTATATTTTAGCTGGATTTCTGAAAAATTGGAATATGGTGAAATAACAAGGCAGACAAAGGACAAGTATGAAACGAATTTTAAAAGATTTTTTGAAAATGAGTATTTGCCGATTGCAAATAGAAAAATCCGGTATATTGACGAAGAAATATTGGAATCATTCATAAAAACAGCTATTTCAAAGCTGGAACTTACGCAGAAAGCGTACTCCGATATGCGGATATTGATTAACGGAATTTTCAAATATGCAAAGAAAAAACATTATACCAGCTTAAGCATAACCAGTTTCATGGGTGATTTGGAAATTTCGGAAAAGTCATTTAAAAGGAATCATAAGTCTGACAACGAATTAGTTTTTTCTAAGGATGAAGAGCTTTTGATTGAACAATTCATAATGGAAAACCAGCCTACGTTGATTGAACTTGGAATTATTTTGGCATTTAAAACCGGACTAAGGGTTGGAGAAATATCCACGCTTTCATGGTCAGATATTGAAGAAAATAAGATACATATATCAAAGACAGAAATACGATACCGAGATGATGGTGGCAAATATGTGTTTGATGTTCAGAATTTTCCAAAGAGCGATGCCGGATTTAGAGATGTTATAATTACCGAAGATACCAATGAACTTATGAGAAAAATAAAAATGCTTAACCCTTTTGGAGAATATATTTTTATGAAAAACGGTAAAAGGATAAAAGGACAAGCATTTACAAGACGTTTATATGTGATATGCGATAAGGTGGGAATTGGTGAGCGATCAATTCATAAGGCGAGAAAGACATATGCTACAAAGCTTATAGATGGAAATGTTCCAGAATCTGTAATAAAAACGCAAATGGGTCATACTGATATTAGAACAACGCTTGACCATTATTATTTTAATAATAAAACAGAGAGTGAGATGCAAGAATACATTGCGAAAGCACTATCGATGTAAAAGGTAACACGAGGTAACACCTTTAGGTGTAAAGAAACCTAGTATTTATGCGGGTTTGCGGGGTTTGATACCGAGTTCAAATCTCCCTTCCGCTACTAGAGAGTCCTCGGGAATACAAGCAGTTGTGTGTCCGGGGATTTTTGTTCTTTCATAGGAAAAGGCTTGAAAGTGAGGGTATCATGAGAGTAGGAATGGGTTACGACGTGCATAAACTGGTTGAGGGCAGAGATCTGATCATCGGCGGTGTCAGGATCCCGCATACGCTTGGTCTGCTCGGACATTCGGATGCGGATGTGCTGCTTCATGCGATTATGGATGCGCTTTTGGGCGCGGCGGGATTAGGCGACATTGGAAAGCATTTTCCGGACACTGATCCGCAGTATAAGGGAATTTCCAGTATGAAGCTGCTCTCCCATGTGGCGGAGCTGATCCGGGAGAGGGGTTACGTGGTGGAGAACATTGATGCGACGATCATTGCGCAGAAGCCGAAGATGCGCCCGCATATCCCGCAGATGGAGGAAAACATCGCGGGAGCGCTCGGCATCAGTACGGATCAGGTCAATGTCAAGGCGACCACGGAGGAGGGACTTGGCTTCACCGGAACGGAGGAAGGGATTTCCTCACAGGCGATCTGCGCGCTTTCCAGTTTTTATGAGGGAAGTTTTACTGTGGCGGACTCTGCGGCAGGCTGCGCGGGCTGCGGCGGCTGCGGACGAAGCGTACAATGAGCTAAGAAGAATTCAGGCGGCTGCAGACGAAACATACAGTGAAAAAAGATTGACAAAAACACAGGAAGTGCATAAACTATAGTAGGCAGGAGAGGTATCTTCTGCCGATAAAAAGATGAATTGGAAAAGCGAAGATCGGAAAGAGTAAGGATTCGGACATTCGTCAGAGAGAGACTGTCACCGGCTGAAAGCAGTCTTGGAAGAGAGAGTCCCCAAGTGCCTCCGTGAGCTGATCCGGCGAGAGTCATCTGCACCGCAGGATGCAGGGATGCCGTAGCCGGGTACGTCTGGCATACGTTACATGCGTCAAGTGAAATCATATGATTTTAGTAGAGTGGAACCGCGGATCATTTCGTCTCTAGGAGACGGATGATCCTTTTTTTGTAATGGGAAACTTTGTTCTGGTTTGTATGTGGAAAGGAATGGGAAGAGATGGGTATCCTAAGGTATATGAAGGAAGAGTTTCACGTAATCAAGGAACGCGATCCGGCGATCAAAAGTCCGATGGAAGTTTTGCTTTATCCGACATTTCATGTTATGCTAAGCTACAGAAGGGCGCATAAGCTTTATCTCAAAGGGCATTATTTCTGGGCGCGGTTTATTTCGCAGCGCGCAGCCAGAAAAACAGGCATTGAGATCCATCCGGGAGCGACGATCGGCAAGGGATTTTTCATCGATCACGGAAGCGGCGTCATCATCGGCGAGACGTCGATCATCGGAGATAACGTGACGCTGTATCAGGGCGTGACACTTGGCGGTACCGGCAAGGAGACCGGAAAGCGTCATCCGACGATCGGGAACAATGTCATGATCAGTGCAGGGGCGAAGATTATCGGTTCTTTTACGGTCGGGGATAATTCCAAGATCGGCGCCGGAAGCGTCGTCATCGAGGAAGTGCCGCCGAACTGCACCGTGGTCGGAGTGCCGGGACGCGTTGTAAAGCGCGACAATATCAGGACACCGCAGGATGACATGGATCAGGTGCATCTTCCGGACCCTGTGAAGGAGGATATCACCGTGCTGCAGCATGAGAATGCCGAACTGGTGAACCGTGTGCTGGATCTGGAAAAAGAAGTGCGTATTTTAAGCACGGGAGCCGGAGCGTCACAGGAATAATAAGAATAAAAAGAAACGGAGAATACCAAAGTGGAGAATAAGTTCAAATTTTACAATACACTGACAAGAAATATCGATACGGTGATTCCGCATGAGGATGGAAAGATTGCCATGTATACCTGCGGACCGACGGTATATCATTACGCGCATATCGGCAATCTGCGCAGCTACATCATGGAGGATGTGCTGGAAAAAGCACTGCGTTATGTGGGCTACGATGTAAAACGTGTCATGAATATCACGGACGTGGGACACCTTTCCTCCGATGCGGATACCGGTGAGGATAAGATGTTAAAAGGTGCGAAGCGCGAGCACAAGACGGTGATGGAGATTGCGAAGTTTTACACGGACGCGTTTTTCAATGACTGCAAAAAGTTAAATATCAAGCGTCCGGATGTTGTGGAGCCGGCAACCAACTGCATCCCGGAGTTTATTCACATGATCGAGGTGCTGCTGGAGAAGGGCTACGCATATGTGGCAGGCGGAAATGTCTATTTTGACACTTCCAGGCTGGACGACTATTATGTTTTTTCTTCCCAGAGCGAGAAAGAACTGTTAGTCGGTGTGCGCGACGATGTGGAGGAGGACGTCAATAAGCGGAACAAAAATGATTTCGTCCTGTGGTTTACAAAGTCCAAATTCGAGGATCAGGCGCTCAAATGGGATAGTCCGTGGGGCGTGGGATACCCGGGATGGCATATCGAGTGCTCCTGCATCAGCATCAAGCATCTGGGTGAATATATGGATATCCACTGCGGCGGCGTGGACAATATTTTTCCGCATCACACCAACGAGATCGCACAGTCCGAGAGTTATCTGGGACACAAGTGGTGCGGTTACTGGTTCCATGTGAACCACCTGAACGACAAGTCGGGCAAGATGAGCAAGTCGAAGGGGGATTTCCTTACGGTGTCGCTTCTGCAGGAAAAAGGATACGATCCGATCGTGTACCGTATGTTCTGCCTGCAGTCC
>ERZ773109.1017-NODE-1017-length-16576-cov-7.244840_pt1 | contig 16576 bp, 14 predicted proteins | sample MGYA00580569_ERZ773109 | MGnify/ENA primary metagenome ERZ773109 (study PRJEB29015, sample SAMEA2737852) | human gut metagenome | biome: human gut; feature: human-associated habitat; material: faeces | place: China | collected 2012 ...
CCTTTAAATTAGGAACATTCTACGAATTTTTATATTTTCATGAATAGTTCAGGTAAATAATAAAAAATATGGCGTTGGAGGCTTTGCACCAATTATAGTTGTCAATATGTTTGAAACATTAATTCGAACTTTAACAAAGTCTACATTTGTAGCTTTGAGAATTCCATTGTTGATTTCACTTGTGATGGTTATCATAATGATTTTTATGGAAATGCATGAAAAGAAAATTCCTCTTCAAAGAGTATCTGTACATAATGTGCATGCAGAAAAGAATTATTTGGCAATTAAATATAATCCAGTAGGTTTCATGGCTTTGATGTTTGGTTCTGGTATCTATATGATTCCTCAACTTATCATTGGCATTATTCATCATTATCACCAGACTGCGATTATAAATTTTTTATATGAGAACTTAAACATGTCTACTGTATTTGGTATGCGAATATATATTGTTATGATGTTTGCATTTACTATTTTATTAAGTTTATTATTTGTGAATCCGAAAGATTTATCGGAAGATCTTCTTCAAAGTGGAGATAGTATTGTAAATGTACCTGCAGGAAAACCAACGCGTCGTTATATCCGTAAGTGGGTTTTATTATTAAGTTGTGTTAGTGGAGCAGTTGTATGTGGATGTTTAATTCTTTGTGCGTATTTACAATTTAACGGGATTGTCGATCCAACTGTCGCAATGCTCCCTACAACATTTATGTTACTTTGTGGATTTATATGTAATATTTATTTAGAAATTCGTGCTTATCATGATTTTGATTCATATAAGCCATTTGTATAGGAGGTTTACGTTATGATTTATTTTGTGCCTTCCTGGTATCATCAGAATGAATACAAAGAAAATGAACAATATTGGTTTAGACGAAGAATGGTGACGGAATTAGATGATAGTGTCAAACAAATTCAGATGTTCAACCGAAATGAAATAATGGAATATAAAATTTTAAATCTTAGTTATTCTCCTAACTTTCGCCATTTTCTACATAGACAAAGTGTTTTTCATGCACCTTATTGGTCTTGTTTTGATGCAATACAAGAAATTAAACGTACCAAAGTCGATATACTTTCGTATCATGATCTTATGTGGCCTGAACATACAGAATTTATTTATACTCCATTTTGTATTTTGGCATATGTAAATAATAATAAGTATGCCGAGGTTCAATTTGGCGAGGATGGAAATATGATTGAAGTTAATTTATTTCAACAGGAAGTTATAGTTCGTAAAAATATTTATGATGACCGTGGTTTTTTATCTTGCACGACAATTTATGATGGGAATTCACCTATATATGAACAATATTTAGATGAAAAAGGAAATTGGAAGATGTGCCGTTTCATTAATGATGGTCATATTGAGGTAAATCCAGAAAATCCTTATTATTTGATAAACAATCAAAGAATAAGAACGAATTCATTGTCTTATCCATCTGTTGAAATGTTGATTGAGGAAGTATCTTCAATTTATTTAAATGAAATGACATCAAAAAATGATATTTTCTGTTTGGCAATGCACACACTTCATCAGAATTTATTAGAAAGATTATTTTTAAACAAAAAGACAATTCTATCTTTCTACCAAAATCGTTTAAAATTAGTGGATGATGATCGATTAAAAAATTTAATTAAAAATACAAATTATTGTATAGTTGATTCGAAATCTAAAATTCATGAATTTGAAAAATATATCGGTAAACGACTTCCAATTGTTGATATTACACCATTTGATACACGAGTAGATTTTGGAATTAGTCAACAATTAACAGTACAAAATATATTGGTACCAATTGATATGATTGAACAATCTAAGTTGGAAGCTTTGATTCTAGTGTTTATGACCTATTTTGAAGTGAACGAAACAGCTAGAGTACATTTCTTTACAAGAAATGCAAATTGGAATCGTGTAGATTCTGTTTTAAACTTTGTACAACAATTTCTGAAAACAAATGGAATGGATGAAAGATTAGCTCGTAAAGAAACAAATGATAAGTCAGAGTTTGATTTGGATGAAGAAAATAAAGTACCTATTAAGTTTTATGTAGATCAATGTGTTGATGAATTAAGTATTTCAAAATGTATACGAGAGCAGCGTATTGTAGTGGATGTTACATCTCAACCTGATCTTTATTTACAAATTTCATGTATTAGTAGTGCAATTCCTCAAATCGTTGCTCATAAAACGCAATATGTGCATCATGGAAAAAATGGATTTATAGTTAAAGATCTTTCTGAAATATATAAAAGCCTAACATATTATTTAGATAATATTACGAATTGGAATAAATCAATGATTTATTCATATGAGTTAAGCAAGCAATACAATACGGCTAGTTTAATTCGTAAATGGAAGGGAGTTATGAAGCAAGTTGAACAAGATTAGTGTTTTACAAGTGGGGAATGAAGATTTAAGTTTAAAGCTTCATGTTCCTGATATAGTAACTTGGAATTATGTAAATGATTTAGATGATGCTGAAGAAAAAGGGTATGATGTGTGTCTTTTAAGCCGTAATATTAAAGAAAAAGAGGCGTATATTCTTCAAAAAAAAATACGTGCATATACAATGTTTATCCTTGATTCAGTACGTATTGAATCATGGACAAGATGGATTTCTACTTCAAGACAAGCAAAAAGAATAAGTAAAGAATCTTTTCAGAAATTTTTGAATACAGATGTTCAGCTTTTCTTTTCGTACACATACGGAGAAAAATTTAATCCACACTCTTTGGCAATTTCAAAAAACTTTAAAGGGAGTGTGTTTTGGAATGGATTTACAGGAGTTGAATTAGATGGGGATTATGGCGATGACTTCTACCAAATTGCCTTTTGGCGATATAATGTACCTATAAGAAAAGGTGAAACAATTGATTTTTGGCTTGAATATGAAAAAGATGATTCAGTTTCAATAAAGTTAAAAATTGAAAAGTTTGAAATTGGTTCTGTTTCAGCCTTACAAAATAGATGGATATATTCAGAAGAAGATTTAAATGAGATAGTCTATGTTTCTGAAGATAAGATGGATGGAATGGTCTTTATTTCTTTGCTTGCTAAGGGTAAAGGAAGATTAAAAATTGTTGGATTACATGATCGTCATTCACGAAAAAAATATGGAACTTTTTTGCCTGGTGGAATGCGTTTTGTGACTTCAAAAAGAGAAGAAGTATTTATGTATTTTGATCCGGGTGATCTAAAGCCACCTTTAAATGTGTATTTTAGTGGATATAAAACGCAGGAAGGTTTTGAAGGCTATTATATGATGAGAAAATTTGGTGCTCCATTTTTGTTGATATCTGAAGCTCGTTTAGAGGGTGGAGCTTTTTATTTAGGCGATAAAGAATATGAAGATTATATTGTTTCGGGTATTGAAGATTGTTTAAATCAACTTGGATTTGATCGTTCTCAACTTGTTTTATCTGGACTTTCTATGGGAACGTTTGGAGCTTTATATAATGGTTGTAAATTAAGGCCACATGCGATTTTATTAGGTAAACCATTGGCTAGTTTGGGTGATATTGCTCAAAACGAACGTATTTCTAGACCTGGAGGTTTTCCTACTTCATTAGATGTTTTAGTAAAGAACTATGAGGATATGAGTGAGAAATCAATTGATTCATTGAATCATCGTTTTTGGGATTTGTTTGATCAAACGGATTGGTCTCAAACTAAATTTATTGTCTCTTATATGTTAGAAGATGACTATGATATGACGGCTTATAATCGTTTGATTTCACATATTGATGATATTGGTGTGGAAATCATTGGCAAGGGTGTTCATGGAAGACACAACGATGATACGTATAGTATTGTTGCATGGTTTAAAAATCAATATGATGATATCTTAGAAAAAGATTTTAATCGAGGTGAACCTGATGAAGAATAAATCATGGAAAGTCGTATGGAATGAAGATACGTTTGGAACCTATTTATATGGTTCAAAAATTTGGCTTCATTCTTGTGAAGATATTGAATTTGAAAATGAATTGATGCCTCCGGGAACGATTATTAAAGAGTGGTATTCCAAAGTAAATTACCAAATGATGCGTACGGAGCCATCACTTCCAATTATTGATGGAGAGAGTTCTTATCATATTCAAGTGAATATGAGTGATTTTGAATCGTATTTAATACGAATGGTATTTTATGATCGTTATGAAAATGAGGCGGGTACACTAATCATTCGTGAACCTGAAATGGATTTTAAGTGTCCTTTAAAAACATATAGCTATCGTGTACAGTTAATTAATGCTGGTGGTACAAAGATGCATTTTCATTCTTTTGTGATTACAGAAAGGGAAGAGGATTTGAATGCGTAAGATGGATAAAAAAATTAACTTCCTTTTTGATAAGGTAAAAGAAGAAATTAAGTTTGTTAAGAATTTAAGTGATTTTGAACTTCGAAATAAGACGATTGAATTTAAAAAAAGATTAAAAGCCGGAGAAACAACTGAAGATATTCTTCCTGAGGCGTTTGCGGTATGTTGTGAGGCAGATTATCGCGTATTAGGTATGTTTCCTTTTGATGTTCAAATTTTGGGCGGAATAGCCCTTCATTTGTGTTATTTATGCGAAATGAATACGGGTGAAGGAAAGACTTTAACGGCAACATTACCTTTATATTTAAATGGATTAACTGGAGAAAGTACAATCTTAGTTACGGCCAATGAATACCTTGCGATTCGTGATGCCAAAGAGATGGGACAGGTTTATAAGTTTTTAGGTTTAAGTGTAGAAGCAGGAGTTACTCGAGATACAAATGAACATTTAGATAATGATCAAAAAAGAGAAATATATGCAGCAGATATTGTATATACAACACATGGCACACTAGGTTTTGATTATTTATTAAATAACTTAGTACATTCTAAAGAAGATCGTTTTATGCGAGATTTTAATTTTATTATTATAGATGAAGCAGATTCGGTATTATTGGATAGTGCAAGTATGCCTTTAGTTATTTCAGGATCTCCTAGGGTGCAATCTAATCTATATGGATTAACAGATTTTTTTGTGACTACACTTATAGAAGATGAGCACTACATTATAGAGGATAAAAAGGTTTGGTTAACTAAGGCTGGTATTGAATATGCGAAGCGTTACTTTCGTATAGATAATTTATACAGTAAGGAAAACTTTGATATTTTGAGACATGTCGTATTAGCCTTAAGAGCTCATTATTTAATGGATAAGGATGTAGATTATGTAGTAACTGATAAAGGTGAAATCGTATTACTTGATAAGAGTACGGGACGTAAGATGAATGGTATGAAACTTCGTGGTGGATCTCACCAAGCGATTGAAGAAAAAGAACATTTAAAAATCAGTCAGGAACAGCGTTCAGTTGCTTCAATTACGTATCAAAATTTATTTAACTTATTCCCTAAAATGGCAGGGATGAGTGGAACAATTGCGGATGGGAAAGATGAACTTTTAGAAGTTTATCATAAACGTGTAATTGTTATACCACCAAGAAAGCCTATGATTCGTAAAGATATGCCGGATAAGTATTTTAAAACGAGTGAAGAACAGTTTGATGCGGTTATTCAAGAAACTGTAAGAAGACATAAAACTGGACAGCCAGTATTACTGATTGCTTCTTTAATTTCAGATACGGAAATGTTGTCGAAATTATTGGTTCAAGAAAATATTGAGCATAGTGTTTTGAATGCAAATAACGCGTTCTGGGAAGCGGAAATTATTAAAGAGGCTGGTCAAAAAAATGTTGTAACAGTTGCTACAAGTATGGCTGGTCGTGGTACGGATATTCATTTAGGTCCTGGTGTTAAAGAACTTGGTGGCTTATGTGTATTAGGAATTGGTAGAATGGGTAATACACGTGATGAAAGACAGGCTAGAGGTCGTGCAGGACGTCAGGGAGAGCCAGGCGTATCCATTTTCTATACTTCATTAGAGGATGATGTCTGTACAATTTTAGGTGAACACTTCTTAGAAAAATATATTGATAAAGGTAAATATATTTCAAAAAGAAGAATTAAGCATTTAATAAATAAATGTCAAAAAATAAAGGATGAGTCTAGTGTTTTCCAAAGAAAAAACTCAGTAAATTATGATAGTGTTATGCAAAGACAAAGAACAATCATGTATAAAACTCGTAATGATTTATTGGATGGAAAGAACTTAAATGAAAAAAATCTTCTTATGATTTGTGAGGATAATGTTAAAAAATTTATAAGTTCAAATAAAAAGCTAGATTCTTTTGAGCTACATCGTTATATTCTAGACAATTTATCGTATCGACTACAAGAGTTGGATATAGATGTGAAAAACAAAAAAGATTATTTAATTAAATATTCGAAATTTGCGTTCATGAATAAGAAACAATTATTAGGCGATTGTTTTCCAGAATATTGTCGTCTTTGTACATTAAAAGCCTTAGATGATGGCTGGGTAGAAGAGGTTGACTACTTACAGCAGTTACAGGCAGCCATTTCGGGTCGTTCTACGGCTCAGCGTAATCTTTTATATGAATACCAAAGGGAGGCAAGACTTTCTTTTAGAGATATGGAAAAATCGATTAAAAAAGCGATGATTCGTAATATTTTATTGGGAGAAGTTTCATTTGGTAAAGACAACGAGATGATAATATTGTATCCTTAAGGAAAGGAGTATTTAGAGTTATGATTTATAATTTTAACTTAGGCATTGGCTGGGCAAGCAGTGGTGTTGAATATGCCCAGGTTTACCGTGCTAGAATGTTTCGTAATATTGGTGTTGATGCTAAGTTTGTATTTACAGACATGTTTCCTTCTGAAAATATTGAACATATGACAAAGAATATTGGTTTTTTAGATTCGGAAGTTATTTGGTTATATACGTTCTTTACAGATTTTAAAACAGCGCCTGTTACTTATACGTTGAGTGATTTAGAAAAGACATTTACGGATTTAAATTATACTAAAACTAGAGAAGGCAAGATTTGTCGTTATGTGTTTGGTGGAAGTAATAATTTCTATACAGCATATATGGTAAACGATCATGATGATTTTGTGCATCGTGTAGAACTAGTTTCCAATGGATTCTTGATTCGAAAAGATTATTTTACATATGGACGCGTGTATTCAGAATATTATGCACCATTAGATAATAAAGCTCATTTATATCATCGTCGTTTCTTTAATGAAAATGGCAGTGTTGCCTATGAAGAAATCAATGATGATGATCGTGTGATGTATAAGTTTAAAGATAAGATTCTTTGTTCGAAAGAAGAATTTGTAGGTTATATGGTATCTCAATTAAATCTTACTAGTGATGATATAGTAATTATTGATCGTGCCACTGATATTGGACAATCTATTTTGATGAATTGTAAACCTGCAAGAGTAGGTATCATTGTACATGCAGATCATTTTAGTGAAAAAGATACAAATGAGAATTATATCTTATGGAATAATTATTATGAGTATGACTTTAATATGCATAAACATATTGACTTTTATGTATGCGCAACACAAGCTCAGAGTTATTTGTTGAAAGCACATTTTGAAAAGTATTATGGTGTAACACCTTGTGTTTATACGATTCCAGTTGGCTCTTTACCTGAATTGAAATATCCAAAAGATGGAAGAAAACCATTTTCTTTGATTACAGCTAGTCGTCTGGCAAGTGAAAAACATATTGATTGGATTTGTAAGGCTGTGATTCAAGCAAAATCAGAATATTCAGAATTGTCTTTAGATATTTATGGAGTAGGAGCTGAAAGAACAAAGCTTGAAATGATTATTCGAGAAAATAATGCGCAAGACTATATTCACTTAATGGGTCAACATGATTTGAGTGAAGTTTATCAAAATTATGAGGCTTATATTGCAGGAAGTACAAGTGAAGGATTTGGACTTACTTTGATGGAAGCTGTTGGTGGAGGATTACCAATCATTGGTTTTGATGTTCGTTATGGAAATCCCACTTTTATTCGAAATGGTGAAAATGGATATTTGATGCCTTTACCTGAAGAGGATAAGGATCGTGTTGAAACGTTGAGAAAGGGTATTGTGGATTTATTTAAACAAGACTTAGAACATTGTCATTCTGTGTCTTATTTAGTAGCTCAGGATTTCTTAACTAGTAATGTACAGGAAAAATGGAGGAAAGCAGTATGTTAGAAACTCCAGTTGTATTATTAGAAAATTTTGATGAAGATAGTCAAATGTTGTATCAAAGTATGCGTTCTTCTGGATTTAGTGGTCCTATTATTACGTTTAGTGATGATGGATATTTACCAGAGGATGTCATGAGTATTTATACGTATTATTGTGGTAAAAAAGAGGGTGGAAAGCCTAGATATTTTAACCAGATTGATGTTCCGGATTATTGGGAAATCAAGGCGAGTAATACGGGTGGTCAAGTCTTTGATTTAAATCATGAAAGAGGTAAGATTTTCTTCACTTCTCCTTTACATAAAAGGCTTGTCAAGATTGTAGATTGGTATGATGATACACATGTAGCTCGTGTGAGTGATCACTACAATAAATATGGTTTCTTGTATGCGAGAACGATTTTTAATAAGAAAGGTCAGCTTGTATCTAGAAGTTATTATGATGAGTCAGGAAATGAAAAAGTGGTTGAGAATTTTGTGACGCATGACATTATTTTAAACCAATATGATAAGGTATATATCTTTAAGAATAAAGTTGAATTTGCGAAACATTTATTTACAGAATTGGATGTATATCCAACAAGATTATTTTACAACTCCTTATCCAATCCATTCTTTGTATCAGAAAGATTAGAAGATCGAGAACATAGTGATGTATTGTTCTGGCAAGAAGGATATCGTGAGGATATTCCTGGCAATATGCAGGTGATCTTGGATGGAAATTCTAGACGAACTTCTAAGATTTTTGTTCAGAAAAAAGAGGCGTATGAAAAGCTTATTGAATTGGGTGCAAACAGTAATATTGTCAAACCTTTGGGTTATGTATATCACTTTGAAAAAGAGAATGGACATTCGAATAATGTTTTGATTTGTACAAACTCAGATCATATTGAGAAATTGGATGAGTTAGTAAATTCACTGCCTAACATGAAATTCCATGTTTGTGCATTAACAGAAATGTCACAAAAGTTGATATCTTTTGAAAAATATGATAATGTACACTTGTATCCAGGATGCAAGGCGAGTGAAATACTGCATTTGTTTAACATGTGCGATTATTATTTAGATATCAATTATGAAAATGAAATCGTTGATGCCACAAAAGAAGCATTCTTACATAATCTGTTGATTCTTGGATTTAATCAAACAATCCATAATCGTAAATATGTATTGCCAAACTTTGTCTTTGATGCGGATAACTACCAAGATATGGTAAAAGTGATTCAGGATGCGTCTCACTTAGATTTAAATTTAGAAAGACAAAGAAAAATGGCTATGACACAAAATGTGCAAGATTATAGAAATATTTAGAAGGGAAGGGTTTTTATGTTTAGTACATTTAACACATTAATGGTAATTGTTGTATTGGAGGCTATCTGTTGTTTATACAGTGTTACTCTAGCTTACTTAAGTGATAAAAAATTTAGTAAAGTATTAAACTTAATTATGGCAGCTATCTGGGCGATTGCAGCTTTATTAAATGTAGTAGGATTCTAGGCTTAGAGTAATCTAAGCCTTTTTTAAGGTGGTTTATGTTAGAGAGAATTAAAGAAAATCCATTGGATTACAAAGGATATTTAGAATACGCGAAGTATTTAGAAAATATAAATTTAAAACAGGCGTATTTAACATACGAAAACGCGTTATTTTATTGTCAAGACGAATTGATTCGAATTGAAATTCAAAATAAACTAGATGAAATTGCATATAGACAAGGTAAAGTAGAACCGGCTTCTATCGTGATTTTAAGTTACAATAATCGTCAATTAACACAACAATGTATTGAAAGCATACGCGAAACAACACCAGAGTCTGCTAGAGAAATTGTGATCGTAGATAATAATTCTCAGGACGATAGTGTTGAATATCTTAGACAACAAGATGATATTGTGTTGGTAGAAAATGATTTTAATGCAGGTTTTCCCGGTGGTTGTAACATTGGAATCAAAGCCTCAAAAAAAGAGAATGATATTTTCTTATTAAATAATGACACGATTTTATGTGCTAATAGTTTATACACTTTACGTATGGGCTTATATGAAAAAGAAAACTATGGTGCAGCTGGGAGTATGTCTGAAAGAGCATGTAATCACCAAGGATTTGCCAGAAATGTAAATATAGATGAAGATAAAAAATTTGCGTTAAAAGTGAACGTTCCAATTTCAAATATGTGTGAAATTAAAATGATTCTTATTGGATATGCGGTTTTAATTAAAAGACATGTATTAGAAGAAGTTGGATATTTGGATGAAAGATATTTTCCGGGAAACAAGGAAGATGAAGATTTTGGGTTAAGAGTACTTATGGCTAATTATCAAAATGTTCTTGTGCATAATTCATTTCTCATCAATTATGGAGGTTTATCTTTTAATAAGACAAATCGTTCAGCAATACAAAAGACGAATATTATGAAGTTTAATAAAAAGTTTGGTTTTGAGAAAAACTATTCAGGCTATACTTTGTTTTCTGAACAATATTCACGATGCTATGAACGTTTTATTGATAAACTTAGTCCTTCATCAAAAATACTAGATGTGAAGTGTGAAATGGGTGCTAGAATGGCGCATTTAGCATATGAACATCCAGATATTGACTTTTATGGCTTAGGCCAATCTATACAATGTGCAACGATATCTACGCATTTAGAGGGAGTGCATATTGAACACTATTTTGATATAGAGAACAATCCGTTTAGATTTATGAAGTTTGATTTGATTGCGTTAGATTGTTCTAAGATCAAGAAGGATGAATTGTCAAAGTATTTTTCTGTTTTGAAGGATATGTTGAGTGATATGGGTAAATTAATGGTTTTGGCAAAAAATCAATCTTACTATATGAATTGGTATCCAATTATGATGGGAGAAACAAATTCATCACTATCATCTGATATAGTTTATTGTAAGGATATTGATGAGATGTTGGTTAGTCATGATTTGAAGGTTGAATCATGGATCTTCTATTTTGGAAATGTTAGTGAGGATATGAAATCAAAGATTGAAGCCATTCAAAATATTGTTGGTAAGGATAGTAAATTCTTAATAGAAAGTACTGCATATATTTTGCATAAATAAATTTTGAGCGTTTTATTTCTTTATGAAAACATCGCTTACAAATGGGTCGTTCTCGCCACTTTTGGCATGAAATGACCTTTTTTAATGCTAAAATTTGCTTTTTTTTAAGAATTGTGTATAGTATTAAGTGTTGTTGTTCATTTTTTGGTGGACAACCGCCTCGTATTTTATGAGGCCAAGGGGGAAGATTGGAGGGTGTTTTGAACTTTATAAAAGAAGAAAATTTAGAGAGTAGTGTAGTAAGAAAAGGATTGGTTTCGGGTTTATTGTTGTCGACATTAGCATTAACAGTACTAACAACATCATCAGTTATTGGGGAAGAAAGTAAGGTTTATGCCAAAACGAATAATGCGGATACAAACATTTTAATGCGTGTGGATACAAAAAACGGAACTCAAGAGTTAAAAGAGAAATTCGAAGAACAGATTCAAAATATCGAGGAAGAATCTAGCAAGAAACAAGAAGAGTCGAAAAGCGTTGAAGAAATGATCTTAGAGCAGCCGGAGTTATTGAATGATGTAACATTCGTTCAAAATAATTATAATGCGGTGACTCAGGTCATTTATTCGCAACCATCATACACACAATATGTAAGTAATGCGAATGCACTTACTGCATCGGGTGGTGTATATTATGGGCCTAATGGAAAGGAAACATACTACAACTTAAATATGTCAGGGGTAGTCGACATTATGCGTGGTATGGGAAACAATGATAATTATTGGGTTCGTGAAGATGGTGTGAAGATGTTAGGGGATTATGTTATTGTGGCAGCCGATTTAAATAAATATCCTAGAGGATCTATTGTAGATACTTCATTAGGACAGGGAATCGTCTGTGATACAGGTAGTTTTACGCAAAATTCAGATACTCAATTAGATATTGCGACAGACTGGTAATATATATGAGTAAGGGTAGAAGTGTTATGCTTCTACTTTTTTTTGTGTATTTGAGGTATAATTTTGTCAGGAGGATTTTATTATGATCTTAATTATTGTTGTTATTGTATTAATCGTCTTGTTGGTATTGTTTGTGATGTCAAGCTACAACAAGCTTGTTCGTTTATCAAATAGAGTGGATGAAGGCTTCTCTACAATGGATGTGTATTTGAAGAAGCGTTTTGATTTGATTCCAAACTTAGTGGAAACCGTGAAGGGATATGCGAAACATGAGGCGGATACATTGAGTTCAGTGATTGCCCAAAGAAATATGGCAAAAACTTCTAAGGATGTTATGGATAGTGAAAATAAGATCACAAATGCCATTCAGGGTATTTTTGCGGTGGCGGAACAATATCCGGATTTAAAGGCTAACACGAATTTTATGGATCTTCAAAATCAATTGAAGAAGGTAGAGGAGGATATCGCAAATTCTCGTAAATACTACAATGCATTAGTTCGTGAATATAATGATGTGATTATGAGTGTTCCGACAAATATTGTGGCATCTTTATTCCATTTTGAAAAGAAGACAATGTTTGAAGTGGCCAATACTTCGGAAAGAGAAAATGTTCAAGTTAAATTTTAAGAAGGTCTTGGCCTTCTTATTCGCATTTATTTTATGCTTTGGATGTATCGATGTATATGCTGATGATGGAGGGTATACGATTGATGACTATAATGTAAATGCGATATATCATTCAAACAATACGATTGATGTAAAAGAAGTGATTGATGTCAACTTCTCAAGTTATCGTCATGGTATTTATCGTAATATTCCAGAAACGATGTATATCAATCGGGATGAAAAGTATAAGTTAAAAATTCAAGATATCCATGTATTCAATGATGAATATGATGTAGATTATGATTCTGGAAATCGTGTGATTCAAATTGGGAGTGAAGACTATACGATTATTGGCCCTCATACGTATACGTTGACTTATACGATTGTCATTCCAGAAGATTATCATTCCGATTTGGATTTTATTTATTATTCCGTACTTGGAAACAATTGGGATACAACCATTTCACATTTTAATTTTGATATTCAGTTTGAAAAGGCTTTGACAGAAAAAGAAATGTCAAACATTCAAGTTTTTAGTGGAAGTCTAGGAAATCAATCGAATGATTTAAATGTGACTCCCATTATTACTTCGACTTCGATTCGTGGTTCTGCCTATGATATTGGTGCAAAACAAGCCATTACTCTTTTTGGTGAATTAAGACAAGGCTATTTTGGGGGTGCCAAACAAACCACTTCAAAGATTCCATTTATCTTTTTAGGTTTAGCTGTTTTATTCGGCCTATACAGTTTGATTCGTGCTCTTCTTTTAAAGAAAACGCATATTACACCAATTGTGAATTTCTATCCACCAAAAGATATGGATCCAGCTATGGTGGGAACGATTGTGGATGAGTCTATGGATCAAGAGGATTTAATGGCCTTGATCCCATATTGGGCTAGTAAAGGGTATTTAACTATTTCTGAAACGGAGGATGACTTGGTTCTTACAAAGCAAGAGAATCATGAACCGCCTATTTTAAAACATCAAAAGAAGATTTATAACGGTTTGTTTAAAACAAAAAACAGTGTGAAATTATCAAAACTATCAAGTAAGTTTGGTAAGGCTATGGATGATGCCAAAGAAGCTTTGAATGATGAATTTAGTGGCGATAAAAAACTTTCGACGATTGATCATGGTTTTGTGACATGCATTCTAGCCATGATTTGTATGATTGTATGTATCTTATTCAATACTCGATATAGTATTGTAGATAATTTGGTTGAAACCATTCTTGCGACATTTAGCTTTGTGCTTATGATGGTTTTAAATTATTCTGCAGCTGCAACAAATGTATTTAACAAGAATAAACTTGGTGTATTAAAGAAAGTATTAAGTGCTGCGTTTATTTTGATTCTTGCATACTTTATATATCGACAATGCGATTCTATTCTAAGTATTGTTCCATTTGAATTTATGATGATAGGCATTGTGGTAGTTTCACTTCCAATTCTATTGTGTCCTCGATTTAATGTAGTGAGTGATTACTTTAAAAGTGTGGCTCCAGAACTATTAGGTTTTAAAGACTTTGTTGAAAAAGCAGAAGTACCACAATTGGAAAGATTGTCTATGGAAAATCCTTCATATTACTATGATGTCATTCCATATGCGATGGTATTTGGACTTTCTGAAATGTGGACAAAGAAGTTTAGTACGATTCCTTTGGCACAACCAGATTGGTATGTTTCGTATTATTCAGATCCATATACTTCTTATTTCTATTACAGAATGCTGACAAGAAGTATGTATGAACCAATTCATCAAAATTTATTGGATTATCAAACAGAACAAATGAAAAGTACAGCCAATAGCATGGGCTCTAGCTTTGGTGGCTTCTCTGGTGGAGGCGCCGGTGGCGGAGGCGGCGGAAGCTGGTAAGAGATGAACCGTGTATTGTCGTAGGTGTTATGCACCTACCTTTTTTGAATCTTTAAGATTTCATACTGTAATCTAAAGAGGTTTAAAAAGAAAAAGACAGATAATCCTTATATGAGTATTCCACGCATTCAGAGCCACACCGTCCAGCACTGAGAGCCGCTCATTCCATCATTTAGAGCCACACAATCCATTAATCAGAGCCGTTTCTACACTTTCAGTTGTAAGATGTATTTGTAGAATATTAAGTTCTATAGATCTTGCGAATTGGAGGTGTTTTTTTGTGCGAGATTTGAAACGAATTCTTGAACTGATGTTTGAGAATTTCTGTTTTTCATTATATTAATAAACGAAATATTGATGTAGTCACAAGATTCATTTCAGATTTTGCATATGACGGAAAATGGTACGTGTGTAGCGCACCATCGGTGTATCTATAGCAATCTACCGGTACATCAATTTTTTGATTTAATTTCTTATTGATTCAACTTTAAATTCTAGACGATATGCTTCACATATAACTCGATCTAAACACGCGTCAGCGTATGTATAATCCTTAAATAAATCGTACTATTCTTTTAGTAGGATTTGAGAAACCAACACTGTCGATTTTCTTTCTTCTCTTGAATCGAGAATTTCAAATAGATGTCTACATTTTTTGAAAAAAGAAAAAGAACCCGACGCATCAGGTTCCTTCTAGGTGTTGTCCGAAGACGACCACCGCAATTCATAGCAATAATATACTACACCGAATAACATTATGCAAGAGGTTTTAAGATTGACTAATAAAATTGTAAGATTCAGTGATATGTTTATCAAACCATAATTTTGACAAATATGTTTGAGCGGCAGTTGAAATAATGTCTTTAAAGTAGTGTTAACCTTGTACTAGCGTCGTATGCGTCGCAAGTTTACGGTGTAAATTTGCGAAAGGATTTATAATTTTAGAATAGGTTGGTATACTACAGATGAAAGTTGTGTCAAAAACGACGTAAGTGTGAGGTGAAAAATGGTTAAGCGAGATTCTTATTTGAAACGATTGATTCACAATATGTGGAATGGAGAGGTGAAGGTTATCACTGGTATTCGTAGATGTGGAAAATCAGTTATGCTTTTTGACCTGTTTTATGAGTATCTTTTATCTCAGGAAGTACCAGAAGACCATATTCTTAAGTTTGAGTTAGATCAAAGACGATATTACAAATATCGAAATCCGATTACTCTTTGCGAGTATGTAGAAGATGCGATTTGTGATAAAAAAGAAGAAAAATTCTATCTTTTTATTGATGAAGTACAATATACTACTAAAGTTGTTGATGAAGAAAATGGCGGAATTACAGTTACGATTTATGATATGCTGAATGAACTGAAAGCATACAGAAATCTTGATGTTTATGTAACTGGAAGTAATTCTAAAGGCTTGTCTAATGACATTGCTACAGAATTCAGAGGGCGTGCAACACAGATTCATGTTTATCCGTTATCATTTGAAGAATATTATTCACATGTTAAAGGGGATGAAAGAAAAGCGTTAGATACCTATATGCTTTATGGTGGAATGCCTAGGTTATTGGCTTTAGAAGATGAAAAAGATAAAAAGGACTATTTGACTTCTCTTTTTAGGGAAGTTTACGGTAAGAGTCAGAACGCTCGTGACTTTAGTCATGAGATGAATGACGTATGTAACTGGTTTTCTGCTGTTTCTATATACGAATCATGATATAATATATACGTAGAATACATCGTAATAAAAGGAGACTTCGATATGTATACAGTACGCTTTCAATTGGAACTAAGTGGATCTGAGAAACGTTTTTTGTCGAAGTCTTTTTTCTATGCGAATCAGATGCATAATCAGTTGGTTCGATATGCTACAAACTGTTTGAATGCTTTATTTCATGATAAAGAATATGTGGGTGTACGCAAAGCTTATGGTGAAGCTGAATTTTCTAAAGCTCCTCTTTTGCAAATGGGTGGTAATTATTCGCTTATTTACTGTGCTTAGA
>ERZ773109.1019-NODE-1019-length-16558-cov-27.155669_pt1 | contig 16558 bp, 16 predicted proteins | sample MGYA00580569_ERZ773109 | MGnify/ENA primary metagenome ERZ773109 (study PRJEB29015, sample SAMEA2737852) | human gut metagenome | biome: human gut; feature: human-associated habitat; material: faeces | place: China | collected 2012 ...
AAAGTAGGCAAAGGAACTTATTATATACCTAAATGGCTCACAAACGTTTTACCAAGATAGGGTGCGATTTGATAAATCACTGATTACAAATGAAAAAGAAATAACCAAATGGCTCACAAATGGCTCATGGAAAGAGAATGATTTCAAATATCACTCTCTTTTTTATCCGATTGGGACAAATGAAGCCAAACGAGGACTAATAAAGCCACCCGTTCCCTAATCCTTAAATATACTCTATTTCATCCTTACTTTTACTTCCTAAAACTTTATTTACTCATTAAAATTCAAAACATTATGGATGTAAACACAGCCAACCAATCCACCACTGACGAGCAGATGATGGATATTCTTCTTGTACTGGATAAGGAGAAAAAGACAATCAGCGCAGTAAAAGGCGTGGATGAAAACGGAGAACTCCAAACCGTCCCATCGGAGAACAACAGCGAACTTTTGAAATTCGACCGTCACGGTGATTTCTTTTCCAACTTCTTTTCCAATATGATGAACCAGTTGAAGAACCCGACCCATTTTAACTTCTTCAAAATCCCTAAGATTGAACTTCCCAAAATCGAGCCGATAATCAGGGATAACTTCAATCATCCGACACCTGAAAACGAAGCGGGCATAGAGCGTTATCGGGTAACACCTGAAACCGTGAAGCAGGAAGCGAAGAAAGAACAGCAGGAAACGAATAAAGAACAGCAGGAAACCCAAGCCCAACAACCACAGGCACAACAACCGACCAAAGAAACGGGAGCAACGGCGCAAGCACCGCAGCAACCCGACAAAAGCAAGTATTTGATTGACCCGGATAAAGTGGACTGGGAAGCCTTGAAGAATTTTGGTCTATCCAAAGAACAGCTTGAAAAGTCAAAAGCATTAGAACCCATGTTAAGGGGCTACAAATCCCCCGGAGCGTTTACCATTGCTGGAAACTACAATTCAGCCATTATGAAACTGGACGCACGTTTATCTTTCCGGCACGACAAAGACGGGAATGTAGTTTTGGCTATACACGGCATCCGACAAAAGCCGGAACTTGAACGCCCGTTCTTCGGACATGAATTTTCCAAAGAGGATAAAGCCAATCTTCTTGAAACGGGAAACATGGGACGGATAGTAAACCTGAAAAACTATATCACGGGAGAAATGATACCCTCTTTCGTCAGCGTGGATAAGGTAACAAACGAATTGGTTTCCATGCGTGCAAGCAGCGTCCAAATACCGGATGAAATAAAGGGTGTCAAACTGAACAAGGAACAGCAGCAAGCCTTACGGGAAGGAAAAGGGGTATTCCTTGAAAATATGATTTCCAACCGTAAAAATCCCTTTTCCGCAACTGTTCAGGTCAATGCGGACAAGAAAAGTCTGGAATTTATCTATCCCAATGCCAAGCAGTCACAGGAGCAAGGGCAGAAACAGACGCAGCAGAACAGCCTTGTCACCAGTGACGGTGTAACCATTCCCAAAAGCATTTCAGGAATAGAGCTATCCCGCCAGCAACAGCAGGATTTAGTCAATGACAAGACCATCTTTGTTGCCGGGCTGAAAGACAAGCGGGGGGTCGAATACGATGCTTATATTCAGGTAAACCATGATAAGAAGAAGTTAGGCTTTTACAGTGACAATCCCAGCTTTGACCGTTCCGCCGTGAAAGAGATTACTCCGGCAAGCAAGAACCGCACACAGGTAGCGGTCAATTCGGAAGGCAAGACCAACGAAGCCACCAAAAAAGTGAAAGAACCTTTGAAAAAGGGTCAGGACAAGCCCACTGAAAAACAAAAGACCAAGCAGGATAAAAAGGAGAAGCAGGAGCAGACGGACAAACCCAAACAGAGCAGGGGACGCAAAAGATGATAGCGGTGTTAATCCTTATCCCGGTTGTCGGTTTTGTCCTGTTTTTCTTCACCTGTTACAAAACAGACTGGGAAGCCATAGACGAGCAGAACCGACAATTTTATATAGATGGCTATCACATCTACTATGACCGGAAAATCCTAAGACAAAAAGAAGTGGAACAATTAAAATCAAAATTAGAATGATTGCAGTAATCGGAGAAAAACCAAGTGTGGCAAGGGACATTGCCCGTATTTTAGGAGCGAGTGAAAAACAGGATGGCTATCTTTCAGGTAACGGGTATCTCGTTACCTGGGCGTTCGGCCATCTTGTAGGTTTGGCAATGCCGGAAGCCTACGGCATACAGAGTTTCCGCCGGGAAAGTCTGCCTATTATCCCGGATAGTTTTCAACTTACACCCCGACAAGTGAAAGCGGAAAAAGGGTACAAGGCAGACCCCGGCGCATTGAAACAACTAAAGGTAATCAAAGAAGTATTCGACCAGTCGGATAAGATAATTGTCGCCACCGATGCAGGGAGAGAGGGAGAACTTATCTTTCGCTAGTGCGCCCATAAGGCTGCATAATAAATATCTCTTTAGCAAGAGATTAGGTTCGTGTTCTTTGAGATAATAACCTACTACCAACCGACTTATCCGGCGGGGAAACCCAATGGGGAGTGTAGCATGTCGGTAAAGGCATAAGTCCACAAATTGCTATGTGGCGACTGAATGACAAGGTAGAAAGACAAACATAAGGATGAAGCCTGAATTGGTTGAACGATAGTCCAGTGGCTGTTAAATGAGCCGTGACGGAAGGCAATTATAAACGTCACGCTGTAGTACTCTTCCGGTGTATCGGACGGACGGAGCAAAAGAACAAACTACAGCACAACCGCAATATGCGGAGAAAAGGTCGAACGTCGCATCCGACAGTTTGTCGCGCTAATAGTTATTATGCAAGCTAAATGGGGATTGCCTAAGTTAGGACGCCGAAAGGCTATGAGGTTTTGCCTCTGAAAACCCAATATGGCAACGGAGCTTTCGTAGTAGTCCGAGCAGGGGAAAGCCCTGTACATGGCGAAGGGAAGCAGTTGGTAATTTTTAATACAAACAAAGAAAAACGTGTGAGACGTATGAGAAATTCAGAGAATGTATTAAACATTTTAAGTGAACACAGCAATGTTTCGGGCTACAAGTTCGAAAGGCTGTACCGAATTTTATTCAATGAACAAATGTTCTATGCCGCCTATCAGCGTATCTACGCCAAACAAGGCAACATGACATCCGGCACGGACGGTAAAACTGTCGACCAGATGAGCGTTCAAAGAATAGAAAGCCTTATTGTAAGTCTCAGAGATGAGTCCTACAAGCCACATCCCGCAAGGAGGGTGTACATTCCCAAGAAGAACGGAAAGAAACGACCGCTTGGAATACCCTCTTTCGAGGATAAACTGGTGCAAGAGGTAGTTCGAATGATTCTTGAAGCCATTTATGAAGGGTATTTTGAATGCTCATCACATGGTTTCAGACCCAAGAGAAGCTGCCATACTGCACTGACCCACATTCAGAAGTCGTTCAGCGGGACAAAGTGGTTCATTGAGGGAGACATCAAAGGCTTCTTTGACAACATCAACCACGAAGTTCTGATAAACACTCTAAGAGAACGGATAGCCGATGAAAGGTTCATTCGCCTTATCAGAAAATTTTTGAATGCAGGGTATGTCGAAGACTGGAAATTTCATAAAACGTACGGCGGAACACCGCAGGGTGGTTTGATTAGTCCTATTTTGGCAAACATCTATCTTGACAGGTTCGACAAGTACATAAAGGAATACGCTCAATCATTCGACAAAGGCAGGGAAAGGCAAAGCAGTACAGAATACAAAAGACTTGAAAACAAAAGAAGCAAGCTGGTAATTAAGGCTAAATCCGTTGAAGATGAATCGGTCAGAACAAACCTGATTGATGAGATACGGAAGGTCGAGAGAGAAATAATTAAAACGCCTTATGGTTTAAACATGGATGAAACGTTTAAAAGATTAAAGTATGTGAAGTATGCTGACGATTTCCTAATCGGAGTTATCGGCAGCAAAGCGGAATGTGTCGAGATTAAAGCGAACATTGCTCGGTTTATGAGCGAGAAACTCCATTTGGAATTATCAAATGAAAAGACGCTTATCACTCATGCACAGAACCCTGCTAAATTCCTCGGATATGAAGTCTCTATTCGCAAATCCCAAGCACTAAGGCATAATAGGAATGGTATTTTAAGAAGACCGTTCAATGGTCGAATCGTTCTACGTGTTGCGAACGAGATAGTTAAAAAGAAGTTACTGGACTATGATGCAATATCCGTTGGGCAAGCCAACGGCAAAGAAGTCTGGAAACCCAAAACTCGTTCTTACATGATAGGCATGAAGCCGGAAGATATTATGGCGCAGTATAATGCGGAAATAAGAGGATTCTATAACTACTATTCTATCGCCAACGATATTTCATATCTCGGCAACTCATTCGGATTTAATATGGAATACAGTATGTTTAAAACAATTGCTCAAAAGCAAAACAGTACACTTGCACAGACAATTAAAAAACTCCGCAGGGGTAAAAACTTTATTGTCGACTATGTGGACGGCAAAGGACAAAAGAAGGTCAGAGTATTCTATAATGAAGGTTTTAAAAGAAAAACGGCAAAAGGTTATGCTCAATGCGACAACATTCCCAACACAAACATTAGCCCCTATCCAAGCCTAATTGAGAGGTTAAAGGCTGAAAAGTGTGAGTTATGCGGTGCACAAGGCAAAACGGTGATGCATCATGTGCGTACCCTCAAAGACCTGAAAGGGGATAATGAGCGGGAGCAACTGATGTTAAAAAGACATCGCAAGACCTTAGCCCTATGTGAAACCTGTAATGCTAAAATTGATGTTCGCTAAAATGGCAAAAACCAACGGAGAGCCGTATACAAGGAGACTTGTACGTACGGTTCGGGGGCAGGCTCTCGGAAACCTACCGTCACAAGACGGCAAGGCGCCAAGTGCCGAGCCTACCATCTACCAGTATATCGGATGCAACAAGCCTTTTGTCCGTTTATGGATAAGCAGCCTTACCGACAAGTCAATCCGTGAGGGACTGCAAAACCTGAAAGCCGGTAGCCTTTATGATAACCTTTTCCTTTCGGCACAGGCACGCAGCGAAGCGGATTATTTAATTGGCATAAATGGTACACAGGCTTTAAGTGTGGCAGCCGGACAAGGCATTTTTTCTTTGGGACGGGTACAGTCGCCCACGTTGGCAATGATATGTACCCGCTTTTTAGAGAATAAGAACTTTGTCCCACAAAAGTATTGGCAACTGAAATTACAGGCGGCAAAAGACAATGTTTCCTTTGCTGCACTGTCCGCAGACAAATACGATAAGCAGCAGCCCGCCATCGACACGCTGCAAAAGATAAAGGAAGCGGAAACGGTACAGGTGAAAACCGTAGAACGTAAGGAAGTGAACCAAGAACCGCCGTTGCTCTATGACCTAACCACGCTCCAAAAAGAAGCGAATACCAAACTGAATTTTTCCGCAGACAAAACCCTATCCATCGCACAAAAGTTATACGAGGGTAAACTAATCAGTTACCCCCGAACCGGAAGCCGTTATATCTCACAGGACGTGTTCGAGGAAATCCCGGAACGTCTTGTTAATTTGGAACAGTACGCCCGCTTTGCCGGATATGCTGCCGGGATGAAAGGCAAAATATTAAATTCCCGTTCCGTGAACGATAGCAAGGTAACAGACCACCACGCCCTAATAGTAACGGAAAACCTGCCCGGTAAACTGGAAACAGACGAACAGGCAATCTATGAACTGATAGCCGGACGGATGTTGGAAGCCTTTTCTGAAAAATGCGTCAAAGACGTTACCTGTGTAACGCTGGAATGTGCAGGGTCGCTTTTCACAGTCAAAGGGTCTGTAATCAAGTCCGCCGGATGGCGTGCCGTATTCGGCGAGAAAGAGGACGGGGAAGATAACGCCACCCTGCCCGCCATGCAGGACGGAGATAGTTTACCGCTTTCCGGCATTGAACTACTGGAGAAACAGACCAAACCCAAGCCGTTACACACGGAAAGCAGTTTGCTTTCTTCAATGGAGACGGCGGGTAAGGAACTGGAAAACGCCGACCTGAAAGCCAGCATGAAAGATACGGGCATAGGCACACCCGCAACACGGGCAGCCATTATCGAGACGCTGTTTTCCCGCCAGTATATCGTCCGGGAGAAAAAGAACCTTGTCCCGACCGAAAAGGGTCTTGCCGTTTACAACATCATCCGGGACAAGAAGATAGCAGACGTTGAAATGACGGGAATGTGGGAAAATACGCTTGCCAAAATAGAAAGCGGGGAAATGAACCCCGACACGTTCCGTAAAGGTATCGAAGTGTATGCACGGCAAATCACGGCTGAACTGTTGGACGTTCAGCTTTCTTTCGCTTCGGGTAGTGGTTGCATTTGCCCCAAATGCAAGACCGGACGCATCCTTTTCTATCCGAAAGTCGCCAAATGTTCCAATGTGGATTGTTCCGTTACCATCTTCCGCAACAAGAGCGACAAGCAGCTAACGGACAAACAGATTACCGAACTGGTGACTACCGGGAAAACCGGGCTAATCAAAGGCTTTAAAAGCAAAAACGGCAAAGTCTTTGACGCTTCACTTGCCTTTGACGGGCAGTTTAATGTTACTTTCGTGTTCCCTGAAAAGAAAGGCAAACTGAAGAAATAAGATGAAAATCGTTATATTTGCCACAGAAAGTTTCGTTATAGATATACTTATAATTGAAATTTTTGTGGTTGAAGCACCCGGAGGGACACCGGGTGCTTTTTTAATCATTCTCCTTTATACTGGTAGGTCAGGCAAACGACCTGATTGTCTATCACCCGGTGTCCGGTCAGTTCCCACTTCGACCCGAAAGTCTTTCCTATGAACTTGATACCGTCCCCCAGCATGACCGGAACAATATACAACGTTATTTCATCCAGCAGGGACGCTTCAATCAGTGAAGTTATAAATTTACCGCCGCCAATAACCTGAATATCGGTTTCCGAACTTGATTTAAGTTCATTTACCGCACGTAAAGGCATATCAGTAAGAAAGGTTACATTCTCCTTTTTCGTCACATTGGTGTCGTAGTGGGACACTACAAAAGTCTTTTTACTTTTGTACGGCCATCCGCCCCAACGTTTAAAAATCATGTTATAGGTATTCACTCCGGCAAGAAATATACGGGGGTGTTCATAAGCTGCCGAAATTTCCTTTTTAACGTTTTCCGGCATCCAGCCCAAATCATTATCTTTTCGGGCAATGAAGCCATCGAGAGATATAGCAATACAAGTTTTTAAATGTTTCATAAGTTGGTATCAAACAGTTTTTAGTTACAAACTGTTCGCCAGTACGTCTAAAAAAAGCGTGAACTCACGCTATCCCGACACAGAGGCACTGGTATACCTAAAAGACAAGACAGGCAAGTCCACGCCGTATGCACATACAGCATGAAACATTGCGCTTTGGGTCTTGTCTTTTTTGAAAATTACCAGTTTTCTGTGTCAAGACGTTCTGCGAACGTTATGTTATATATAAATAGAGGTTCTTTTACCTCTATCGCTTTCTCTAATGAAACTGTTGCAAATATACAGAAAGTCCCGGATATACCCGAACAGGAAAAAGAAAATCCTGCCTTATCTCACGACAAAACAGGATTAAAAGCCATTAGAAAAGAAAAAATTAGTCGGTTTTCTCACGGATTAACTTGTGTACGTCCGTGGCACGGTAATAACATCTACCATCCAACATAAGGAAAGGGAGTATTCCTTTTTTTCGATAACGGGTCAGTGTTCGAGGGGCTACTTTCAGAAGCAAGCATAAATCCTGATTATCCAGTAGTTCTTCCCCATCCAAACAATTACGTCCTTTTATCACCCGGTCTATTTTCTTGTCCTGCATATCGAACCTATCCATGATACGCTCCATCCATGCGGTAAAATCGTCTTTATCTATATACATAAGGCTACCTGATTAAATTAAACCAATCATAAAATAACTTTGGTTGGACGGGTCTTTAATGATAATATCCCGTTCCCGCATGAAACGAACATAGCTTTTGGCAGTACGTTCTTTCACGTCCAAAATCTGCTGCAACTGTTCGCACAGGTCTATATAGGTGATATGTGTCTGCCGTCCAAAAATATCACGGGCAACGCATACCAGTTCCTTTTCCTTGCGTTTCTCTTTTTCCTCTCGTGGCTTTTCTCCTTTATAAATGTGCATCCCGGCTGCTTTGTCCCAAGCAAAAAGCATCAAAGGAACGTCCAAAGGACTACCGTCACGGACTTTCAGGGCTTTTACCACCGATTGTGTGGGTTCTTCATCCTTTTCGATTGAAAGGATAGTCGCTGCCTTGCGTTGTAGTTCGGAGCCTAAATGCCCCCGCAGCTTCAATCCGTTGGGTACGAAATGCAGTACGCAGAGAATACAGGTATTATAAATTCCTGCCAGTCGGTATAGTTCATCTATCACCGCCACACTTTCCGCTTCATCATTGGCACTTTTTACAAGGTCGGCGATACCGTCTATCACTACTAACTGTATGCCCCCATATTGGTAATAGAATTTATCCATACTCTGAACAATGGCGTGCAGACGTTCTTTGCGGGACATCCCCGTCAGACAAAATGCTTTCAGTTCTTCCGGTTTGTCCGGTTGCTTCGCACGTGCCAACAGGTTACTTACATTCTTGAACAGTTGTACTTCGGATTGTTCCGTATCGTAAAGTAATACCGCTTTGCGCTTATTGTTGGCAGTAATCTGTATGCCGAGAGTATCAACTTCTTTATCCGGCTGGCAGATGCAGCCCGCCAACATAGCAGCGATATAATTACTTTTACCTGTTCCCTCGCCACCCGTAATGCCGAACAGGTTTCCTTGTGTCCCCAGTGGAACGTCCCCGGCAGAGATTATCACCTGTGCTTTTGCCGGGGGATTGTTGAAGTCTATTTCGCACGATTTAAGCATAATCAATGTATCACTATATAGGTTGTCTAAAAATTCAATAAACAATTTCAGGAAATCTTCACGGGTATTACCCGCTTTAAAATAGTCGGAAATATCCTTTTCTTCTTTTGTGCCGGAAAGCGGTAAAAGCAGCCGTTTTACTGAAAATTCTTCCAACTGTTTTTCCTGTTTGCGTGCGCTTTCCTTTCCCGTTTTATCGGTATCATACAATAAGATGATGTGTTTAAACCGGAAAGTCAGTTTATAAATCAGGGTAGGGGGAACAGTCACCGTTTCACTGTTGAAGCAGATAGCATGGAAACCATGTGCAGCCAATGACATGACATCTTTTTCTCCGCCCGTAATGAACAGTGTATCACCTTTTGCGGGTAGTTGTTCCAATCCGAAACAATAATTATCTCCGAAATTACCCCCATAGAGGAAACGAGTTTTTGAGAATGGACGATACAGTTTTATATATCGTTTACTTTTATATCCGTACATTGGTTCTGTTACGGATGAAGTATATGTGAATGGTGTTCCATCTGCCGTTACACTCTGAAAATCCCGTAGGGAACAGACCTTGTACAGTTCCAATATTTCCGGTGTGATACCATACTGTTGCCAGTACATTAATTCGGCAAGAGGAAATTTCTGTTCCCTGAACTGGTAAGGCTTACTTTCTTTTTCAGGTGTTTCTTCCAATGTATTATCCACCACACGGTAAGAATTACGGGTAACAGGTATCGGGTTACCTGTTGCCAGTCCTAATCCCAAATCCCGGTCTATGGTTTCCAATATTTCTATAAAATTCATCGAATTATTGCAGTCCAACCCTTTAAGTTGTCCCACGAAAAAGAAACAATCACCGCTATAACTGTCATTTCCAAAGTCTTTCATTTTATAGATACCACTTCGGCGGTCAAAATAGATATTACAGGATGCTTTGTTATCTTCATAAAGCGGGTTCAAGAAATTTCGACCTATCCGCCAATTACCCGGTACATAGTGTTTGAACACAGACAATCCGTTACTTGTCCTTTCTAAGATTTCTTCTTTCCTTAACATATAGATGGTGGTTGGTTATCAGGTCTTGAATATTCTCTTTATTGCTCTTTATCAGTCGTTCTTCCAACATCCGTTTTACTTCGCTGATTTTGTAGAAGTATCGCCCCCGAATATTGGAGTAGGCAATAGTTCCAGCCACTCGCAAACGTTGCAGTGTCTTTTCACTGATTTTCAAAAATGTGCAGACCTCGTAACTATCCACCCAAATTTCATCTTCATTGGTACTTTCCGCTTCCGTGTGATTGAATATGTAATCGGCGATAGCGGTAATTTTGTTGTCTAAATCCTTGTAGGCTTTTGACTCGAATGTTATTATCTCCATTTTGCTAACTAATTGATTTGCTGCAAAGTTGAAGCATTTGAAAAAATAAATCTTCCAACCTCTTTCCAAGTTGGAAGATTTATTTTTGAGAGAGATTTGCCTGAAAATACTGTATTTAGGGGTTATAAAACAAGAAAAAATAGATGGAAATGTATAAAAACAAAAACAACCAAGTTGGTAGATACTTGGTTGTTTTTATGTTTGGTTTTATTTAAAGACAATCATCTTCATCCATCTTTTGAATTAACTTCTTAATCAAACTGCTCAAAAATGAAGTCCGGTCTTTTTTTCGGTCTTTTATAGTGATGTAAGTCCTATAATAATCACCTAAATCAATATTAAAAAATGCTTCTAAATAAGTCATTATCTCTTTTATATCTGCTTTACCATTATTCAAAACACACGCAGCATAAATTGCATATCCAAGTTCCACCAATGCAATTTTCGTTCCCGTCCATTTAAAAGGGTGTTCAGGAAGAAAGGCTCTGCTTTGTTCAATGATAGTTTGCTTATCAATACTATGTGATTTTTTGTTTAGATAAATACAAAGCATATCATTTGCTATGATTTGTGCTGCTTTGTGGTCGTAACAAGTTGAAAATTCAGGGTCACGGTCATAAGGAGTACAATTCGGGCAAAGTTTGAAATCAATATGCCCCGTTACAAAATAATGACTATCTAAATGTGTTGCTTTAGAACGGTAATACTGATAAAAATCCAAATTGCTTTCAAAATAGATAGTTAGTTCGTCTAATCTATCAATATAATATTTTTTTACGGAATCAATACTGCCATTCGGTTTTCTCATTTCAACATTATAAACCTCTGTGAAATATAACAAACGTCCTAATACTTCCGGTTTTATATATTTAAAGAAATGAATTTCATCATCCTTACTTACAAATGGATGTTCCATAACAATAGTTCTCAAATCTTCCAGCGATTTTTGTAAGAACTCCACAACTTCAAAAATTAAATCTATTGGAATACTCCAATCATCAATATCTATTTTTTCATAGATGATACGGTCTATGTTCTTTATGAAATTTTTATATTCGATTTCGCTATTCATGCCATATATTCTTCTCTTGTTTATATAACAAATAGAGGTTTGTCTTTATATTTTAATAGAAATAAATGTAGAAAGTATGTATTAAGCATACTTTCTACATTAGATAGCCAATTTTTAAATTGAATTAAGTAGTTTCCTTTAAAACGGAATATTGCTAAATGATTTTAACCACAACAACAAGTTGTATTTTGGTCTTTATCTGCATCGTTTTCTTTTGATGCCTTTTCTTCCTTTTTTTTCAAATCCTTTTTCGGATTTTCATTTTCTGCCAATTCTTCTATTTGTACTCCGCAACTGCAAGTTTTAGGAGTAAACAAGGATGCAAAAAAACCTTTCTTCTTATCTTTCTTTTCTTCCATCATTATAATAATTAAAGTGTCTATAAAAACAGATTAAACATATAACCTGCGATAACTGCCGTTAAAAAGATAACCGCTACTATCATGCCTACCAGTTTCTTCTTGAATATACTGGCAAGCATACTCATTTCCGGTATAGCCATTCCTGCACCACCGATAATAAGAGCAATAACAGCCCCAATACTCATTCCTTTGCCCATCAAGGCTATGCCGATGGGAATTGCCGTTTCTGCCCGAATATATAAAGGAATACCCAATACGGCAGCAACAGGTATAGCAAAAGGATTGTCTGCACCTGCTATTTTCAACACAAAGTCTTGTGGCATATAGCCATAAATTCCTGCACCGAGAGCAACGCCTATCAGTAAATATACCATGATGGGTCTAAGGCTACCCCACGCATTGATAAATGCAATCTTTAGTTTTTGCCGAAAAGGAAGCAACCTTTTATTTTCAACCTGTTCAGTACCAGAACAACAACTGGGTTTTACCCGGACATTTTTTACATACTTCTGTGCGCCTGTTTTTTCGAGGATAGCCCCAAATGCAACGGAACAGATAAAGGCGATGATGAAATATAAAATCATAGCCTTAAATCCAACTAATGCCCCCAACATACCTATAATAATAGGATTGAGTAATGGAGAAGCCATCAGAAAAGACATCGTAGAACCAAAAGGAACTCCTGCATTTAAAAATCCTACGGTCATAGGAATAGTGGAACAAGCACAGAAAGGAGTTAATGCCCCAAATCCGGCAGCCATAATATTACCTATAATGCCTGAACCTGATAATTTCTTCCGGATTTTTTCTTCCGGAATGTACATCAGTATTATTTCTACGGCTGCGCTGATTAGCATAAATAATGCTATTAGCTCAATCGTGATAAACACGAAATACTGTAATGTATCTAATAAAGTATTCATAATTTATTGAATTAAAAACTGTTTATTGATTAGGTATAGTGTCGCAACAACTATCTTTCTGTTTAGGTTGTGACTGTGTTTCACAACATTCATTTTCATCCGCTAACGTAGATTGTGTTTCTACCGGACAACAACCGTTGCTTTCATTGTTCTGACCTGTTTTATTCTGATTTCCAATGAACAGAACAAACACAATTATTGCAACACCTAACCACAAGAATAGTTTCTGAAAAGACTTCGATTTGGATTGTTTTTTCAAGTTTGTTTCTGAAACACCCGTTTCACATCCACACCCACAAGTTTCTTTCTTGAAATATGCTTGATAAAAGCCAAAGAGCAGGGAGATTATAGCAAAACCAATAAACCAACCTTTATACTCTGCAAAAAAACTAAGTTGTGATGCTCCAATTCCTAATGTCGCTAATATTCCTGCTAATATAGGCAGTCCACAACAACTTATTACACCTAATAAAGCAAGTATCGGTGATAAAACACTTGCTATCATTGTCCAAATTGTTCCTGATTTACTCATTCTTGTTTTACTTTAGGAAACCAACCTCTTGTATTATTTGCTATTTTTACTAACATTAGCATTACCGGAACTTCAACCAATACGCCTACAACGGTAGCCAATGCAGCACCGGATTGTAAACCGAAAAGCGAGATAGCCACAGCCACCGATAATTCAAAGAAATTACTTGCGCCAATCATTCCGGCAGGTGCAGCTACATTGTGAGGTAATTTCCACCATTTCGCCCAACCGTATGCAACGAAGAATATCAGAACCGTTTGCAGCACAAGCGGAACTGCAATTAATGCGATATGCAACGGATTGTTCAGTATTGTTTCCCCTTGAAATGAAAACAGTATGATAAGCGTTAATAGTAATCCGCCAACCGTGTAGTTATCAAACTTGCGGACAAATACCGTATTAAAGTATTCTATTCCTTTTCGCCGGATAACCATTATACGGGTTACTATTCCAGCAGAAAGAGGAATGACAACAAATAATACAACCGAGAGTATCAATGTGTCCCACGGGATAGAAACACCACCGACACCCAATAAAAACGCAACGATAGGAGCGAAAGCAACCAATATTATTAAATCATTGACTGCCACTTGCACCAATGTGTAAGCTGCATCCCCTTTGGTTAAATGACTCCATACAAACACCATCGCCGTACAGGGTGCAGCACCTAACAGAACTGCCCCGGCTAAATATTCTTCGGCTAATCCGGCAGGGATTAATGACTTGAAAATAACGTAGAAGAATAGATAAGCTATTCCAAACATGGTGAATGGCTTTATTACCCAGTTCGTCACACAAGTAATGACAATCCCTTTCGGACGTTTGCCTACGTTCTTGATGCTCTGAAAATCTACTTTCAGCATCATGGGATATATCATTAACCAAATCAGGATAGCCACAGGTATAGACACGTTGGCATATTCAAATTTGCTCAATGTTTGCGGTATTGCCGGAAGATATTGTCCGATGGTTATCCCGATAACGATACACAAGGCTACCCAAATAGTCAGGTATCTTTCAAAAAATCCAATTCCTTGTTTCTTTTCCATAATGACTGCCTTTTATTTTAATTGCGGTTTTAATTCTTGCAGGTAAAAATCATAGAAACGCATTCTTATTTCATCCCGTACCCGAAGAAATTCACTATTTATAAACTCCGGTGTCCCGGTCGCTTCTGATGGGTCGTCAAATCCAATGTGCAATCTGTTTTTTACTTTGCCTGTAAACATAGGGCAGCTTTCATTTGCGCCGCCACATACCGTTATCACATAGTCCCATTCGTGCCCTAAATATTGATTTACACTTTTGGGCATATGGTGGCTTATATCAATACCAATTTCGGACATGACTTTTACTGCCATAGGATTAACCTTTCCGGCAGGTTTTGTTCCTGCCGAATGTACTTCTATCGCATTGTCGAATGATTGCAAAAAGCCATGTGCCATTTGACTACGACAACTATTTCCTGTACAAAGGATTAAAATTTTCATATAACAAACTTTTATTTTATTATTAATTCCCAATTACCTACATCTATCCAGTTGTCGAATTTTCGCCCAACTTGTTTGAAATGAGCAACTTTTTCAAATCCTGCGTTTTCATGTAATTTTATACTTGCTTCGTTCGGTAAAGAAATACCTGCAATCAGGGCATGAGCCGAAGTTTTCTCTAATGCTTTAATTAATTCCTGCATTAACTTTCTACCTATACCTTTGCTTACAAAATCAGGATGTACATAAAAGGTTGTTTCTAATGTATTATGGTAAGCACATCTGCTTTTCCAAGAGTTTACATAGCAATATCCTACAACAGAGGATTTTATTTCATATACGAAATACGGAAAATTTGCCGATATTTCAGTAATACGCATTCTCATTTGTTCCTCTGTCAGAGGTTCAGTTTCAAAAGTTATTGCTGTATTAGTAATATAATAATTATATATATCACTAATATTCAAAGCATCGTTTATATTTACTTTTCTTATACACATTCTATTATATGTTTTTCCATCCAACGAGTGCAGTATTACCCTTTGACAATTCTTCTACTTTCTTAATCCAAGTCAATTCACTTTGCGCTTTTGCTTGCAAAAATGAATTTGCTGTATTTGTCAATGACAAACAGGCATTTACTACCCACCATTTGTTGTTAATCCCGGCACGTTGCAAATCTATTTGTAGGCGTTCTGCTTCAAATACAGGTGTTGCTTCGGGTAAAGTGACTATTACTACTTCCGTTTCCTGTGGATTGCGTAAACGGGGTAATAAATTGGCTACCGCTCCGGTTACTTCTCCCTGTGTACGTTCTACTTCTTTGTGATAGCTTTGGGTAGCATCCAAAAGCAACAAAGTATGTCCTGTTGGTGCAGTATCAATCACTACGATTTCATTCTCCGCTTTATCTACAATTTCAGCAAAAGCCTTAAATACGGCGATTTCTTGCGTACATGGTGAACGTAAATCTTCCTCTATATATTCCATATCTTCGGCAGTCATGGTTTCGGCAGCTTTGCTACGAACTTCATTTTTGTATTTTTCCAATACTTCCGCTTCGTCTATATGGCTTACTGTAATACCTGATTTGATGGCAAAATCATAGTTCAGGTGATTTGCCGGGTCAGTAGTGGTAAGATGAACCTTTGCACCGAGCTTTGTTAATTTCAAGGCTATTTCTGTTGCTAAGGTCGTTTTTCCTACACCACCTTTTCCCATTGTGAACACTACTCGTTTACCCGAAGTATAGAGGTCGTTTACCAGTTCATCTATACTTTTAGCATCGGTTATCGGCTGATAACGAATTTCATTCGTAATACTATCACTGTATAGCATACGGCGGATATTGGCAATATTGGATAAATTGTAAGAACGCAAAGGAACGCTATACATGGGATATTCAGATAATGCAACAGGCATACTTTGTAACGCCTTTTGCTGCCTGTCATGCAGTTGTTGTGAAACATTGTCTGCTTCATCTAACTGCTGTAAAACACCATTTATCACCAATAGCTGATTTTTAATTCCCAATAGTTGTAATTCATGCGAAGAACGGGCAGCTTCTTTCAACGGTGCTATTTCAGGACGGCTTACCAATACTAACCGGGTTGCGCTTGTATCAGACAATGTATCAACCGCCTGCTTATAGATACCTTTCCTTTCTTCCAAGCCTGATAATTGTCCTAAACAGGATGCGCCATGTGTGCTTTCACTAATGAACGTACTCCATGCCGATGGAAGCTGCAACATTCGCAATGTGTGTCCGGTTGGTGCTGTATCGAAAATAATGTGGTCGTACTCCTTTGCTTTGTCAGCATCGGTGATAAAGTCTGAAAACTCATTAAACGCCGCAATTTCAACCGTACAAGAGCCTGAAAGTTGTTCTTCCATATTTTGAATAACGCTTTCAGGTAA
>ERZ773109.1020-NODE-1020-length-16558-cov-3.742895_pt1 | contig 16558 bp, 15 predicted proteins | sample MGYA00580569_ERZ773109 | MGnify/ENA primary metagenome ERZ773109 (study PRJEB29015, sample SAMEA2737852) | human gut metagenome | biome: human gut; feature: human-associated habitat; material: faeces | place: China | collected 2012 ...
CGCGCTAGACTAAGGATCTAGTCCGGGTAAACTGGGTAGGGGTTCAAGTCCCCTCGACTGCACCATTTATGCGCGAATGGCTCAGTGGTAGAGCATCGCCTTGCCAAGGCGAGGGCCGCGAGTTCGAATCTCGTTTCGCGCTTTTCCTATCATATGATGGGCTGTCGCCAAGCGGTTAAGGCACAGGACTTTGACTCCTGCACTCGGTGGTTCAAATCCACTCAGCCCAGGATTCATAAAATATTAACCGTAATGATGGGCTGTCGCCAAGTGGTAAGGCAATGGATTCTGACTCCATCATGCGCAGGTTCGAATCCTGCCAGCCTAGTTTATTAAATACCCGCTCACTATAATAGCGGAGCGGGATATTTTAGTTTATGCGGTCTAAGCAGTTGTGGCGGAATTGGCATACGCGCTAGACTAAGGATCTAGTCCGGGTAAACTGGGTAGGGGTTCAAGTCCCCTCAACTGCATATGTTTATTATCGGGGTGTAGCGTAGTTTGGTTAGCGCGCCTGGTTAGGGACCAGGAGGTCGCAAGTTCAAGTCTTGTCACCCCGATTTTTTTAAAATCAGTACGCAAAGGCGTGCTTTTTTTATGCTCAAAAACCATATATATCTTTAAGCCAACCATAAAATTTTAATTGTATAATGTATAGCCTATTGAAAATATTAAGCAAAGCAGCCTAAATTAATAGATTGTTTAGATTATGTATAAAAGTAGATAATAATGATATAAAATATAAATGCCGTTGAAATAAACAATCAACGGCATTTATACTTATTCTATTATATTTTTTAATTCCGAAAGCAGTCTGTTATTTTCTTCGGGACTTAATATACAAAATCTAATATATTTTTCATTTAGATAAGTAAATGAGGCGGCATCTCTAATTACCATTTTCTTTCTTACCATTTGGTCAAATATTTCCGCAGCTGTTATTTTATCGGTAAGAAGTTTTGCTAACAAAAAGTTTGATGAAGACTTGTAAACTTTTATATTTTTCCAAGTAAGTAGTTCATCATAAATTTTTTGTCTTTCAGATGATATTAAATGTTTGGTCTCCTTAATAAAATCGATATCACTGAATATAAGCTCTCCTGCATATGCCGCCAATATATTTACAGACCATGGATCTTGATTTTCAGCGAGCAACTTATGAAATTCGGCGCTGGATGTAATTCCGTATCCGAGTCTCAAGCCGGGAGCTGCAAAAAATTTTGAAGTGCCTCTTATAACAAATATATTGTCAAACTCATCAACAAGTGGGATTGAACAGATTTCTTCAAGATTATTACTGAATTCTATATAGGTTTCGTCAATCATTACGCTTATATTGTTTTTCTTACAATGTGTAAGCAGTTTTCTCATATCGGTTATGGCTATTGCTGTTCCCGTCGGATTGTTTGGATTGCAGGCTATAAACAGACCGACTTCATCTTTAAGTACGGAAATAAGTCTGTCGATATTCGGTACAAAATTTTCATCTTCACGCAATTCAAAATATTCAAAATCGCTACCTGCAAGTTTTACAGCATTCTCATATTCCGAATAGGCAGGGCCCATTATAATCGTCTTTTTAGCACATACAGATTTAATGAATGTTGATATAAGCTCTGTAGAACCGTTCCCAACTACTATATTTTCGGGTTTTGCACCCGTATATAAACTTATACTGTTTTTTAGCGCTATATAGTTTTTATCAGGATAGTTGCAGACTATTGAAATATTTTGAGCTAATTTTTCTGCGGCTTTTTTCGGAAATCCAAATGGGTTAATATTTCCGCTGAAATCAGAAATTTCATTTTTCGGTATTCCGTATTCCCTTTCAATAGCGTCAAGATCTCCCCCGTGCATATGCATAAGTGTTTCCATTTTTGTTCCTCTTTTCGTATGTTAATCATAAAAATAAATTATGTTCATATTCCGTCAGTTCTTTGCTTTGACTTAAGATTCTCGGATATACGATTTTATCGATAAAGTCGTGTTCGTCCAGTAATTTTAGTTCAATCCTGTGCTCTCTATCGGTAATGAAAGTAATCAAATTATTATCGTTATTAAGCAGGTCGGAAAATGATAATACAGAGTCCTCTTTACGTTTAAACGGAACATAAATAATTTCCTTTTTATTTTTACGCTTACTTTTTATTATATACTTTTTGTTTACAGGGAGCAAAAACATAGTAAGAATATAATTGGCTGCAAGCTCAACAGGAATATTACTTTCAATCTCTATAATTTTCCACAGGCGTTTATTGTTTGCGTAACAGGCTTTAATTGTATAGATCCTATTAATGCTGTTTTCCGAAGTGTCTATATCGAGTAAATTCAGATGATTTTCAGCGTCCAATGATAAAAGAATCTTATCAATCGGAATCGGAGAAATCTTGTTTGCGGATGTACCGTTAAAGAATAGTTTTCCCAATGGAGTAAGCGTATAGCTCGTGCATGGGACAAACAATTCCAGTTCTTGTTCACCGCCGATAGCTATTGATGTAAATAAAGAATTTATTATTTCCTTAAAATTTATTTTATATGAGTATAGCGGTCGTATTAAACGAAGATAATGACCGAAAATATAAATGAAAGCTCTGTCAGTCAATATACCCATATAAAGAAGAGATGACAGTATTGAGGAATCCCCTTCATCTAATGTTGAATTGTCCGCTTTTTTCCATATATCACGGATATCTATTCCGACATTGTCATATAGAGAAACAAACATATCGTCTATTGATATCGGAGTTCTTAAAAATGATTCCAAGGTTGGGGAATCTATTGGATTAAGATCATACGGAAGTTCCTTATTTAACATTTCGGCACATATATTAAGTGAAGAGTTATATATGTGCTTGAATTTCTCATGCGAAGATAAAGAAAAGAATCCGCAACTTGTATCCGAACATATACAGGGTTCTGTTAGAGAAGGAATGGATTTGTATAAACCGAGCTTTCCCACAAGGTTGAAAATATAATTTACATAATATCTGTCTGAAACTGATAATCGTTTCTGAAGATTATGTATGTCTTTTTCCTTTAATACAAACTTATCGCTTAAATATAATGCAGGATTCATATAATCCATAAAGACATCAATATCCTTATAAATCGGGTGATCATCTAAAGAATAAAATTCTTTTTTAAATGTGAAATTTACTCTTTCTCCGCTGATATTATCAAAATGTACACAGAAACTGTAAAAACCTTTGTCTTTTTGTATAAAACTATCCTGGCTTTCAACTATTGCAGACGGAGATAATATTGTTTCGGAAAAAAGAGCGCTGTAGTACCAGCGTATAAATAATGTCGGAGACAGGTAGGCTATTTCTTTCTTCTGTTTTCCGGACATATACATAAATATAGAGTTAAAATCCGTTGAAAAACGGTCGAATATTTTTTGCATTTCCGACTCCATAGTATTTTCTCCCTTAAATTTTATTATACATCATTATATCAGATATTTTTTATATTTGAAATATAGGTTTTAATTGCAAACGGCAAAATTAACTTTTTATTTGCCTATATAAATGAAAAAATGTATAATCTATATGCGGTTTTACAACTTATATGCTTATGAAAGGATTTAAGATTATGAAAAAAGGCGCTATATTTGATTTGGACGGAACTCTTGTAAATTCTATGAAAGTTTGGGAAAATGCCGATTATATACTTGCGGAAAGATACGGCTTTAAACCTGATGAAGAATATTGGAATAGGGTTACGTCATGTTCTTTTATGCAGGGCGCGGAATATATTACCGAAAGATTTAAACTCAGAAAAACAGCTGAAGAAATAGCACAAGAACTGTATGAAATAGTTTTGAATGATTATAAAAATACTATAAAACTGAAAGATGGGGCAAAAGAGTTATTAACGCGCATGAAAAATGACGGACTTAAACTGGCTATAGCAACATCTAATACAGAAGAGATGACATTTGCGGTATTAAAGAGCAACGGAGTATTTGATTTGTTCACGGCATTTGCGTACTGTGATGATGTCGGAAAAAATAAATCGTATCCGGATGTATATTATAAAGCGGCGTCCGATATGGGGCTTTTAACTGAGGAATGCTATATTTTTGAAGATGTTCCAAATGCCGTTGACGGAGCCAAAAAGTCCGGCGCAGAGGTTATTGGTGTGTATGACGAATATTCTGCCGCAAAGGAGCAGGAAATAAGAGCAAAATCCGACAGATATATAATGTCTCTGAAAGAGTTCATTTACTGAGTCTTGCCAAATAACCGCCATTGTGATATATTCCTTGTATTGAATACAAATGTTTATTATATATGAACAGGAGAAGCCATATGAAGGAAACTAAAAATTTTTATATAATTGACAAAAATGCTCTTCCGGAAGTATTTATCAAAGTAATGGAGGTTAAAAATCTTCTTGAAAGCGGAAGAGAAAAAACAGTTCAGGAAGCGGTAAATAAAGTAGGGATAAGCAGGAGCGCTTTTTATAAATACAGAGACGCTATTTTTCCGCTCTATGAACATTCCAGAGGAAAAAACGTTACTTTGTCTATGAATATGGACAACAGAGCCGGCTTACTTTCGGCTGTACTCAATTCAATCGCAATGTCGGGTGCAAATATACTGACGATAAATCAGACTATTCCGATAAACGGTATAGCAAACGTAACTATAACTATCGAGACCCAGGGCATTACGACGGAACTGGGTGAATTTGTCGATAAAATAAGCGCTATTGACGGAATAAGAGCGCTTAATATAATTGCTCGGGAATAAAATAAAAATACGGAGGAATTAAATATGATACATATTAAAGTGCCTGCAACGTCCGCCAATATGGGACCGGGATTTGACTGTATTGGAATAGCGCTTCAGTTGTATAACGAACTGTGGGTAGAAGAAATAGACAGCGGAATTGAAATCGTATCTAAAAACGAAAGAATAATACCGACTGACGACAAAAATTTAATATACAGCACCATTAAAGGATTTTATGAACATGAGGGGCTTAATATGCCCGGTATAAAGCTTATTCAGAAAGATGAAATACCTATGACAAGGGGGCTGGGAAGTTCTGCGGCATGCATTGTCGGAGGTCTTCTTGCGGCGAATGCTTTAAGCGGGAAAAATTATTCGATTGATTATCTTGCGCAAATGGCGGCTGGACTTGAGGGACATCCGGATAACTCTAATCCGGCTCTTATGGGCGACATGATAATAAGCGCAGTTTGCGATGAAGGCATGAGATGCGTGAAACTTGATGTTCCGGAAAATCTTTTATTTGCCGTTATGATTCCCGATTTTGCTTTATCAACATCGGAATCAAGGTCCGTTTTGCCTGACAGCTACACAAGAAGCCAAGCAGTATTCAATGCGTCAAGAACAGGTCTTTTAATTGCGTCCGTTATGACGGGCAATCTCGATAATCTTCGTATCGCAATGGATGACGCAATACATCAGCCTTACAGAAAAAAACTTATAAGAGGATATGACGAAATATTTAAAACTGCAAGGGAAAGCGGTTCAAAGGCAGAATATCTCAGCGGAGCCGGCCCTACGCTTATGGCCGTTATAACAGATGACAACGCCGATAATTTTGAAAAAAATATGAAATCCGTTCTCGGCAGACTTCCCGATAATTGGGAACTTAAACTGCTTAAGCCTGATAAAGTCGGAGCGGTTGTTGAAATTATATAATTTCTGGAGGGGTTTAATTGCTGATTGTACAAAAATACGGCGGTTCTTCGGTAGCCGATAAAGCCGCTGTGCAGAATGCGGCGTCAAGAATAGCCGAAAGTTTCCGCGAGGGCAATAAAGTGGTTGTTGTCATTTCGGCACAGGGAAACACAACAGACGAGCTTTTGAAATATGCTTCCGATATGAATCCCGAAGCGTCGGAAAGAGAACTTGATATGATTTTATCAACGGGAGAACAATTATCGGCGGCTCTTATGGCGATTACTCTTAACGCCATGAATATTCCGGCAATAAGTCTTAACGCATGGCAGCTGGGGATTGTTACGACGGAAAATTACGGAAATGCTAAAATAGAGGCCGTATGTTCCGAACGAATAAAAGAGGAACTGGAAAAAGGAAATGTGGTTATTGCCGCAGGATTCCAGGGGATAAATAAAAACGGCGATATTACTACGTTAGGAAGAGGCGGTTCGGATACGACTGCTGTTGCTCTTGCGGCGGCTTTGGAAGCGGACAAATGCGAAATATACACGGATGTCGACGGAGTTTTTACAGCCGATCCGAGGGTAGTCAAAGACGCAGTTAAGCTGAAATCAATAAGCTATGAAGAAATGCTCGATTATACGACAATGGGAGCTAAAGTGCTGCATAACAGGTCTGTTGAACTTGCAAAAAGGTACAATGTACCACTCACTGTTCGCTCAAGCTTTTCTAAAAACGAAGGAACAAGCGTGTGTGCGGAAGGCGGACATCGTGTGGTAAGCGGAATTGCGTCGGATAAAAATACGGCTCTTATTTCCATTACGGAAATGGACAATATACCGGGAGCGGCAAACGGCGTATTTTCTCTGCTTGCTAAAAAAGGCATAAGCGTTGATATAATTTTATGTTCCGGTACGGGTGAAATATCGTTTACAGTTGCTAAAAGAGATATGAAAGCCGCTGTAGAAACTATAAAAGGCTCGGTAAAGGGAAAGATAGAAACAAACGACAGGCTGTCGAAGGTATCGGTTATAGGCGCCGGACTGGAGACAAACCCGGGCGTTGTGTCGTCTCTACTGGAAGCCATTTATGAGGAAAATATAAATATAGAGATGATTACTACATCTGAAATAAAAATAAGCCTTCTCATAGATAAAAATGATGAAGAAAGGGCAGTAAGAGCAATACATAATAAGTTTATAAAGCGCTGAAAATATTTAAATCGGATATTACAAAAATTACCTTTCCTTTTATACAGTATGAACAGCTTTATTGTATACGGAAAGGTAATTTTTGTGTTTAAAGCGGAGACAGGCTTTAGATAAACATATCAATCGTTTTTTAACATCCTGTACTGCATAGCTTCCGCGATATGGTGAGCTTTTATGATTTCACTGTTTTCCAAATCGGCTATGGTTCTTGCGACTTTCAGTATTTTGTGGTATGACCTTGCGCTTAAAGAAAGGCTGTCGAAAGCGGTTTCCGCAAGGGCAGAGGCTTCTTTATCAAGTATACAGAATTTGTCCGTCTGAGCCGATGACAGCTGAGAATTAAAATATACTCCTTCGTTTTTATATCTTGTCAGCTGTATGTCCCTTGCCGCAGATACACGCTTTTTAATCTCGGCGGAGCTTTCCGCTTTTTCTTTACTGTTAAGGTCGTTATATGTAACGTCGGGAGTATCGGCGTATATGTCTATACGATCCAGAAGAGGTCCCGATATACGTTTTCTGTATGCGGCTATTTCGCTTGCCGTACAATGACATCTGCTATCGCCCAGGTAACCGCATGGACATGGGTTCATTGCGGCTGCCAGCATGAATTTTGACGGATAGACAACGGAGGCGTTTACTCTTGATATTGTTACCTGACCGTCTTCCATAGGCTGACGTAGAGCCTCAAGGACGCTGCGTTTAAATTCGGGAAGCTCGTCAAGAAAAAGGACGCCGTAATGAGAAAGGCTTATTTCTCCGGGCTTTGGAATACGGCTTCCTCCCGTAAGGGCAGTCGCCGATATTGTGTGATGAGGAGACCGGAACGGTCTGCTCGTAATAAGAGGCTGACCTTCTTTCAAAAGACCTGCTACGCTGTATATTTTTGTTATTTCTATGCTTTCTTCAAATGTTAAATCGGGAAGTATTGACGGAAGCCTTTTTGCCATCATCGTTTTTCCGCTTCCCGGATGACCTGTCAGAAGTATATTGTGATATCCTGCCGCCGCAATTTCCATTGCTCTTTTTACATACTCCTGTCCTTTTACATCGGAAAAATCCGGTTGACTGTCATTAGAAGAAACGCTTAGTATAGTATTTATATCGGAGGTATACTTACTCAGAGTATTATTGCCTATAAGCTGTTTTATATTTTCAATGGGGTACACTTCCATACCGTCGATGAGACAAGCTTCATCGGCGTTTGAAATAGGTACTATACATTTTTTTATATTATGTTTTAAGGCGTTGTATACTATCGAAAGGACTCCGTTTACATGGTTTACTCCTCCGTCAAGGGAAAGTTCGCCTATAATCATACAGTCGGATATAAACTTTTTATCGATCAAACCCATATTGGACAAAAGTCCTACTGCGATGGGGAGGTCAAATGCAGGACCCTCTTTTTTGGTGTCTGCCGGCGCAAGATTTATTGTTATGCGTTTCGGAGGCAGTTCATATCCGGAATTTTTTATGGCTGTACGTACTCTCTCTTTTGATTCTTTTACGGCGGAACCCGGAAGACCTACTATTTCGAAGCCTGGAAAACCATTGGAAATGTCAACTTCGACATTAATAATACAACCGTTTATCCCTTCCGCGGCTCCGCTTATGATTTTAGAAAGCATATAAATTTCCCCCCGTAATTACATTATAAATACATCATATCAAGCAGAATTATTTTTATCAATATATACGTGGCTTTTGATGTTAAAAAATATTTGTATTGAATTTGGCGTAAAAACAATATATTATAGAGGTCATGTGAAGAAATTGTTTTTAAACCATAAGGTGAAATGATTATGAAAAGCGATTACTATATTATGTGGCTGAGTCATATAAAAGGAATAGGAATCAAAAAAATAAATAAGTTGATTGAATATTTCGGACGTGCCGAGGAAATATATAAGGCTGAAAAGTCGGATCTGAAAGCGGCGCTTAATGAAGAAGACGCGTCAAATATTGTAAAATCGGCTAAAGACGGAAGTTTGGATTATTTGGTAAAAAATCTTCGTAAAGCAGGAGCGGAATATATTTCGATGTATAACGATGCCTTTCCAGAAGGATTAAAAAGCATTGACGACATTCCGTCGGGAATATATTATAAAGGGAAACTTCCGGATAAAAACGCGGTTTTGGTTTCCATGGTGGGGTCGAGACGATGTACCGATTATGGAAAACAGGCGGCTTTGAAGCTTTCCGGCGATCTTGTGGAGAGAGGCGTCAGCATAGTCAGCGGCCTTGCAGACGGTATAGACTCATATTCTCATATAGGCGCGCTCAGACATAAAGGAATAACCATTGCGGTAATGGGAACGTCGATAGACAGATGTTATCCTGCCGCTAATATCAGCCTTATGGAAGAAATAATAAAAAACGACGGATGCATTATATCGGAATACGGTCCTTACCGACAGACATACGCTTCGGACTTTGTAAGAAGAAATCGAATTATAGCGGGGATGTCGAGGGCATTGATAGTTGTTGAAGCCGAGTTCAAAAGCGGTACGTCTTCTACGGTCGACGCTGCGTTAAAATACGGAAGAGAAGTTCTTGCAGTACCGGGAAGCATATTTAATAAGTACAGCGAGGGAACGAATGCGTTGATTCGGGACGGATGTCATCCGGCTTTATCATTTGAAGATATTTTGAATGAAATCGGTATAGAGAAAGTAAAAAGTGCAGACTGCCGAAAAAATAATATTGACTTGGAAGATATTGACGAAGAGGGAAGAAAAATAATAAAATCCCTCAGTGAAGGAGAAAAGGACTTTGAGACTCTGTGGGAAGAAACGGGAATTGATAAAAGTAAAATTATGACGGAACTGACGATTTTGGAAATAAGAAAACTTATTCAAAAAATGCCCGGGCAGAGATATAGATTGGTATTTTAGGAGGTACGCAAGTGTCTAAGAATGAAGTAAACGGCAATGCGGAAGAGAAGATTATAAAAGAAGCCGAGAAAAAAACAGTTAAGGCTAAAAAGAAAACAACGAAAAAAACGGCAAAAAAAACAGCTAAAACAAAGAAAAAACTGGTTATTGTGGAGTCTCCCGCAAAAGCCAGCACGATTACAAAGTTTTTAGGAAAAAACTATACTGTAATGGCGTCAATGGGACATGTAAGGGACTTGCCCAAAAGTCAGCTCGGAGTGGACATAGAAAACGACTATGAGCCTAAATATATTACTATAAGAGGCAAGGGAGAACTTTTAAGCGCATTAAGAAAAGAAGCGAAAAACGCAGACCATATTTATCTGGCAACTGACCCTGACCGAGAGGGTGAAGCAATCAGCTGGCACTTGATGACAGCGCTTAATCTGGATGAGGAAAAAACCGACAGAATCACATTTAATGAAATAACAAAGGACGCGGTTGAAAAGTCGATAAAAAACGCAAGGGGCATAGATATGAACCTGGTAAACGCTCAGCAGGCACGCCGTGTTCTTGACAGGATAGTAGGTTACCCTGTAAGCAATCTGCTTTGGCAGAAGGTAAAGGGTCGCTTAAGCGCAGGAAGGGTTCAGTCCGTGGCTCTTAAAATGATATGCGACAGAGAAGACGAAATAAGGAGCTTTATTCCGGAAGAATATTGGACAATAAGCGCTTTTGTAACTGATACGTCAAAAAATGAATTTGAAGCAAAGCTTTACGGAAACGGAGAGTCGAAAATAGAACTTAAAAGCAGAGAAGATGCGGACAGAGTTCTTCAAGCCGTTGAGGGAAGCGATTTTATCGTAAAAGAGGTTAAAAGAAACGAGAAAATAAGAAGACCGTATCCGCCTTTTACAACGAGTACTTTGCAGCAGGAGGCAAGTAAGTATCTTAATTTTACTGCGCAGAAAACAATGATGTTGGCACAGCAATTATATGAAGGCGTTGAAATAAAGGGAGAAGGAACGGTCGGACTTGTTTCTTATATAAGAACCGATTCCGTAAGAATATCCGATGAAGCATATAGCCAAGTAACGGAATATATAAAAGAAAATATAGGCGAGGACTATATTCCCAAAGAAAGAAACGTATATAAAACAAAGAAAAATGCTCAGGACGCCCACGAGGCCATACGACCGACGTATTCGTCGAGAACTCCCGACAGCCTGAAAGCTTCTCTTTCAAATGACCAGTTTAAGCTGTATAAGCTTATCTGGGAAAGATTTGTTTCCAGTCAGATGGCGCCTGCGGTATACGAAACAATGGCAGTTTCGATAGATTCGGCAGGATATATTTTCAGAATAAACGCTTCAGCCGTAAAATTTAAAGGATTTTTGGAAGTGTATAACAGAGTTGAAGAGACGGAAAATATAATAAAATTCCCGAAGCTGACGGAAAACTGTGTGCTTAAAACAAAAGAAATAGTTCCGGAACAGCACTTTACGCAGCCGCCTGCAAGATATACGGACGCGTCTCTGATAAAGACGATGGAAGAACTCGGAATAGGACGCCCCAGTACTTACGCGCCTATATTGGCGACTATAATAGCCAGAAACTATGTTACTAAAGAGAAAAAAGCCATTTGTTCAACAGAACTTGGAGAAATAGTCAATGATATTATGAAAAACTATTTCCCTGAAATAGTGAATATAAGATTTACCGCGGAAATGGAAGCTGAACTTGACCGTGTTGAAGACGGCTCGGACGAATGGAAAAACGTAATAAGAGAGTTTTATCCTATGTTTAAAGAACAGCTGGATAATGCAATGGAAAAGCTTGAAAAAATAGAAATAAAAGATGAAGAAAGCGATGTCGTCTGTGAAAAATGCGGACGAAAAATGGTTATCAAAGTAGGAAGATACGGGAAATTTTTAGCATGTCCAGGATACCCGGAATGTAATAACGCAAAGCCGTATTACGAGTCCGCCGATGTTGATTGCCCGAAATGCGGAGGAAAGGTACTGAAAAAGAAATCCAAAAAAGGAAGAACATATTACGGATGTGAACATAATCCGGAGTGTGATTTTGTTTCTTGGGATAAGCCCGCAAAGGAAAAATGTCCGCAGTGCGGCGCATACATGGTTGAAAAGGGCAGAAATCCGGTAAAGCTGGTTTGTTCAGATCAGCAATGCGGTTTCGTTACCGAAAAGAAAGAGGAAAATAAGGAAGAAGAGTAAAAATAAGCCGTGCTTTTAGCACGGCTTGACTTTTATATTATATAAACTTTATAAAAATGATTTTAAATCAATAATAAATTAAAAATAATTGTTGTATTTAGTAGACTTTAATGGTATAATATCTGCCGTAACTAATTAGAACACACGCATTTGACTCAGCTGAAAGGTGCTCCTGCTCGGAGTTTTGGCAGTTCGGATAATGCGGAGGAAAAACCTAGGAGGTAAATTATGAGCGTTATTTCTATGAAACAGTTATTAGAGGCAGGTGTTCATTTCGGACACCAGACAAGAAGATGGAACCCTAAAATGGCTCCTTACATCTTCGCTGAAAGAAACGGTATCTATATTATCGATCTTCAGAAGACAGTTAAAAAAGTAGACGAGGCTTATGCCGCTGTATCAAACTTCATCAACGAAGGCGGAGAAATCCTTTTCGTAGGTACAAAGAAGCAGGCTCAGGAATCAATCAAAGAAGAGGCTGAAAGATGCGGAATGTACTATGTAAACGAAAGATGGCTCGGCGGTATGCTTACAAACTTTAAGACAATCCGTACAAGAATAGCAAGACTTAAAGAGCTTGAAAAGATGCAGGAAGACGGAACATTCGACGTTCTTCCCAAGAAGGAAGTAGCAGTACTTCTTCATGAAAAAGAAAAACTTGACAAGAACCTCGGCGGTATCAAGGAAATGACAAGAATTCCCGACGTTATGTTCGTTGTCGATCCCAGAAAAGAAAAGATTGCTATTCAGGAAGCACACATTCTCGGAATCCCTGTTGTTGCTATTGTAGACACAAACTGCGATCCTGAGGAAGTTGATTATGTAATCCCCGGAAACGACGACGCTATCCGTGCCGTAAAACTTATCGCTTCAAAGATTGCAGACGCAGTTATCGAAGCTAAACAGGGAGAACAGCAGACAGCAGAGGAAAGCGAAGAAGTTGCTGCGGACGCTGAATAATCAATAATATACGGAGGTATTTAAAATGGCAATTACAGCTAGCATGGTTAAAGAACTTAGAGAGTTAACAGGCGTTGGTATGCTTGACTGCAAAAAGGCTCTTGCCGAGACTGACGGCGATATGGAAAAGGCAGTAGAATACTTAAGAGAAAAAGGTCTTGCAGCTTCTGAAAAGAAAGCAGGACGTATTGCTTCTGAGGGCGTATGCCTTTCATATCTCAATGATGACAAGAGCGTAGGCGTTGTTGTAGAAGTAAACTCTGAGACAGACTTCGTTGCTAAGAACCCTGTATTCAGAGAATATGTACTTCAGGTTGCAGAACATATTGCAAATTCGCAGGCTGCCGATGTTGAAGCTCTTCTTGCAGAGGCATGGAAGTTTGACACAAGCATGACAGTTGCTGAAGCTCTCAGCAGTAAGGTTGCTGTTATCGGTGAAAACCTTAAAATAAGAAGATTTGAAAAATACGCTAAAGAAGGCAATGGAACAATCGTATCATACATCCACGGCGGCGGTAGAATCGGCGTTATGATTGAGATTGCATGCGACAATGTTACAGATGCTGTTGAAGAAATGGGCAAGAACGTAGCAATGCAGATTGCGGCTCTTAACCCTCAGTTCATCTGTGTTGATGATGTTCCCGCTGAATTTGTAGCTAAGGAGAAAGAAATCCTTACACAGCAGGCTATGAACGATCCTAAGAACGCTTCTAAGCCGGCTAACATCATCGAAAAGATGATCGATGGAAGACTTAACAAGGAAATGAAGGAAATCTGCCTTGTAGAACAGCCTTATGTAAAAGACGGCGATTTAACAGTTAAGAAATATATCGAATCTGTAGCCAAGGAAGTTGGCGCTCCTATAACAATTAAGAGAATGGTTCGTTTTGAAACAGGCGAAGGGCTTGAAAAGAAAGAAGAGAACTTTGCTGAAGAAGTTGCAAAAGCAGCAAAATAATAACTAATATCAATGACGTATTGCCAATGGCAGTACGTCATTTTTGTATGCAAATATAACGAAAAAAATATAACCTATGGTAGTGCCAATATTTAAAATTAAATTAAAAATTAGATAATTGTATATTAATGACCCCTTATTTTGTTGTTATTTTGTCTGATTTATATTAAAATATATTTATATAAATTAGAAGGTGATATTATGAAAAATAATATAGAGAATGTAACAAACAATGCAGAAAGTAATGTAGAGCAGTCAAAAGATAAAGCCTACGAAAAGGTTACACACTATGTTAAAGAGAGAATAAAAACCGGTGAGTTAAGGGTGGGGGATAAGATTCCCACAGAGAGGGAACTATCGGAAAAATTGGAACTAAGCAGAAATTCCGTCAGAGAAGCGTTGCGAACCATGGATAATATGGGACTTATAAGATGCCGTCAGGGTTCCGGAAATTATATATCCGGGGAAATGCAGCAGATTATAGAGGAAACGCTTTACATGATGTTTATGCTTAAGCAGATATCCGATATAGACGTAAGTCAGCTAAGACGAGCGATAGACATACAGGCAATGATATTGGCAGTACGAAATGTTAATGAGGACGATATATACGAAATAAAACAGCTGCTGGACAGGCTTGATGTCATTGAAGTAGATGAATCTGCATTTGTAGACAGAGACATACATTTATTAATATCTAAATATTCAAAAAATAAGCTGATAGAGATTATAAACGACACGTTATCAACTATAATGGAAAAGTTTATTTTTAAAGCAAGGAGACTCGTTATAGGCAATGAAAGTGATGTTTTGACCGTATTTCATCGGGACATGCTTATGAGCCTGCTTGAACGAAATGAGGGAAAAGGGGTTCTTGTAATCAATAAGCATTATGATACTATTGATAAATATTTATGATAAATTAATGAGAATGTAATCTTTTTTTCATTTATATACATTGACAAAACCGTAATATAAATTTATTATATATGTATATCGTTTAAATGGTACTACCACATACAATGTTTTATGTTTCCCCAACTTTGCATATAACATCTGTGAATAATTTCTTTTTGCCGCCGTTTTACGGCGGTATTTTTTATTTGACTAAAAATACACAGAAATGGGTGGCGATAAAAATATATTAAAAACTTGGTTTTAAGCACATGGGAGAAATGTATTGACATAAAAACAATATTGTTCTATAATAAATACATATTTGCTCAAAAAATAATTTCAAAAAGTTTTCTGATACAAATATCTCCTGGAAAACAGAAAACAAAATCCCCTCTTGAAAAGGAACGCCTAGGCGTTCCTTTATTTTTGCATAAAAAAACCGGATTCTAAATCCGGCAAAAAATTTTAAATACCATTACTAATGGGGAATGGAGAAATTATTCATGGATATTAAATTTTTTAAAGAATCTTATTTTTCAAAAAGATTTTTAACATCAAACATTGCCTCATTATTGAAACTTCTGTGTTCGTTATGGTGTCTTTCCGAAACCGCGGTTTCATTATTCAATAAAAAGTTAACGTCAAATGTAGTTGATTTAGTAAAATGTTTCATGGATATTACGACCTTTCTGATAATATAATATGTAAATTTTATTTTAACAAGTTTAAGGTAGAGCTTCGTCTTTCTTTTGGCTGTTCCGTAAAATCGGTTGACTGCCTTATTCTGTTAAGCTCATAAGGATTAAAAATACTTTTTGTTATGTTAAAAGTTACTGAACTGTTAAACATATTTCATGCCCCTTATTGATTTTGTTATGTCTTTTACTAACTTTATGTATATATGGTACTACCAATAAAAGGCGATGTCAATGGTTTTAACTAAAAAAATACGTTTAAAAATATATAATATTCAACAGTTGATCTAAATTATATTAAACTATGTTTTTGTGCATTATGTCATCATACGAGCTGTATAACATATAATGTATTGTTTATTTGTCATTACATAATGCCTTAAAAATTAGTTTGAAAATCAAATTGGCAGGACAACGTGTTGTCCTGCCAATTTTTTTTATTGGTTTTTAAGAAAGAGTTTTATTATAAGAATATTCAGTATTTATGATTATTTCGGGGATTTATCGTTGTTATTGTTTTTAGGTTTTTGGCGTTGTCTGATGTTGTTGTTTGACTCTTCAAAAAGTAACGCTACGTCAAAAGTTGTTGAGTTGGTAAAAAATCTTCTATTCTTTTTCATATTTAAGACCACCTTTCATTAATGGTTCGTATTTTGAGATAGGTTATACATCAAGCCGCCTTATTACGTCGTTCTTTCGGTTGCTCTGTCAGGTCGATTGAATTTCTGACCATGATCAGGTTGAGTGGGTTCTGTTTTTTGCGAGTTAATTCGTTTTCAAGTTTTCTCATAGTCAATCCCTCCAATCTTTAAAAATTATTATTAATTTAATTGTCAGATAATAATAAAGAGCTTGATTATTAAATATTTTTATGTCCGATAGAATTTTAAAATTTTTATTGGTACTACCAATCCTTTCTTTAATTAAATGGTACTACCAATATAGTGATTTGTCAATAGTTTTTAAAAAAATATAAAATAAAAATTTCTTATAATAGTTTCCGTAAAAATTATGATCTCTATGCAGAAATTCCGCAATAAAAAAACCGGCTTATATGGCCGGCAAAATTG